>Ga0115844_100471_pt1 | contig 11575 bp, 4 predicted proteins | sample InSIn1gowninarea_FD_83858 | JGI IMG/M metagenome (GOLD analysis project Ga0115844, IMG submission 83858) | reverse complement strand
GTCCTCTCCATGTAATTACACTTCACATTCCCAAATGTACTTTTCAGATTTACTTGGGAGAAAACATGATTCTTCCCATTAAATTCTCAATTTTATATTCATGTCACAATTCCAAATGTACTCCTAGATGGATGAGAACTAAACTACAGGTTGGAAAGAACCGTATGATGACCAAGATCTACTATTCCATTGGGGAAGGTTGAGACGACCAATGAGGAAAGGTACGATGTACATTGTTCTATTACATTTGGTATCTACTTGATATGCACTCTTATGACATGAGTAAAATGCAAATGACAGGTGGCAAGATGACCTGACTGGATTATTCAATGACAAGTCCAACCAGCTCTGTAGTGTGGTCTGTGCTCTGAAGGAGGGGTGGAGGTGTTTCCCACCGTGTATCCTCCGAAACTTGGAATCGTGGGGAGGACAGCTGAACGCTCCCCCTAGACGTGTGATGACGATTGCCAAATGCCTGCTGGGGAAAGTTCGGTCGAGGTATTCGACGCTTCCACCATGTCGGTTTTATCAGAGGTTAGTATGGCCGTTGCCACTGATAAAGCAGCAGAGGATGGATAGGGTGGGAACAGAAGTAGGTCAAGGTGGATAGGAGGATATAGATCAGTTGGAAACTCTTGATGGGAAGAAATGTCATGGTCGGACTTTTCTGATTTTATTGCTATAACTCTCTCCGGTTGCTATGCTTTCAAACTCCTTGCATCTTTCATTCTAACTTCGGGACGAAGTTTTCTGAAGGAGGGGTGTATGTAATGCCCCACTTAAATTTTATCCTACAAATCTTGTTAAATATTTACATTATCTGAAAATATTGAGAAATATTGGTCTAATATAAATTTATGATTTCCATTATTCAAATTCCCCACTTACCTTCTCAAATTGAATATTATGTAGGATATGGTCTCCTTCCATTAATTCAAAATATATGTATTCATTTCACATTCCCCAATGTACCCTCACATTTACTTGGGAGAAGACATAGTCTTCTCCATCTTATCATCAATATATATTTAATCATTTCACATTCCCCAATGTACCCTCACATTTACTAAGGAGAAGACATGGTCCTTTCCATGTAATTACATTTCACATTCCCCAATGTACCCTCACATTTACTTGGGAGAAGACATAGTCTTATCCATCTTATCATCAATATATATTTATTCATTTCACATTCCCCAATGTACCCTCACATTTACTAAGGAGAAGACATGGTCCTCTCCATGTAATTACACTTCACATTCCCAAATGTACTTTTCAGATTTACTTGGGAGAAAACATGATTCTTCCCATTAAATTCTCAATTTTATATTCATGTCACAATTCCAAATGTACTCCTAGCTTACTTGGGAGAAGAGAAGTCAACTAAGGATGGATGAGAAATTAATGACATTAATGAGAGGTGGTTGAGGAAAGAGGGTATAAAAAGGGAAGGGGGAAGCAAGAAAGGGGGGGAGTTGGAGTCTTACTTAGGATTTTGGGGGTTGATTGTGATTGTTTGGGCCTCGTTATGATTTTGGGAGACCTTGGAAACCTGTGGAGGTTTCTTGGGTTTGAGTGGAGGAAAGTATCATGATCTAGTTTTGCACATTCTTCTTGAGGACACACTACATCTGGTTGGACTTGGGCACGGAGGGCTAGGGAACCTGTGGAGGTTTCCTGGGCTAGGAATTTGTTTCCTAGTTGGCTGGGAGGCAAATCCGGTTGGGTCGGTCAGAAGGAGCGTTCAGCTGGAGCTATAAGACAAAGGTATCATCATCAACCGCCGGAACAGGTATTTTTCATGGAATACTCTTGTTAAGTTGATATCAATGGAATGTTCACCTTAATTTATGTTGCTTATGATAAAATGATAAGATGTTAAATGTTTAAAGCTATGTGAAAGGGTCAGCAAGCTCCTTTATTTACTTTTAAATTAACAGCAAAATAGATCTGTTAGTGTATAACAAAATTGAGGCTCTAATAATTTAGAATTCAGTCCTTACAATTTTGAAATATAAGCTAACTTTTTTAATCAAAAATAAAAAATCTCTGGTGACCCCTTTTAATATTCAATGTAGAATTTGAGTTAAGGAAACTCAAATATTTATGGTGAATCATGAAATTGAGTTATGCACCTAAATAGATTGACTTATGAAGAATTGATTCAATGGGAGGGAGGGGGAATGGAAATTTTACTGAATCAAGGGAAGTTTTACAAAATATACAAATTCGTTGAAGATTGTTGATTTTTTTTCTTCACTAGATAAGGGAATACATTCCACACGTGGGAAATCATTTTTACTAGCACTTATGTACTTATTGCACTTCATATTTCAATATTCCTTCTCTTTGATCATCTGTTAGCTTACAAGAATCCTGAGTTGAATTTTTTTCCTCATTAGTGAAAGTTGCAATTGATGTTGATGTTGAAATCCAACAAGAGTGATATGAGCTCTTTGACATGTAATGTTTTGGAAGATATCTCGTAGCTTTCCTGGGTGAGGAGAAAAGAGCTATTGAGTTCATGAAGAGGCACGGGCATTCAAATGCCACAACACCCCTCCTAGAACCTTTTTGTGAAAAGGTATTTGTAAAGAAACCCTTCCCTCTGAATTATTTCTTTAAGCCATGGAGGCTTGGGCAGTGGTTTTTCCAAGTTGTTAAATTTGGCATTGTTTAGTATATGATAATAAAACCTCTTTATGGAATTATAGAAGTGATTATTCAATCATTTGATGTTTATGGGGAAGGAGAGTTCAAGTGGTATTACAGGTACAACTAAGGGTGGCATTGGGGACTTTGATAATACCTCACAAATTCAAGGCTAATAAAACATATCATAAATTTTCCTTTTTGCATTGGAAGATTTGTATAGTTGGTACATTGACAACAGTTTAGTATCTAATAAAACATATTAAAAATCTATTATCTTTTATAGAACAAAAGACACAAGAAAAGAAAATAAGGCCATATTCATTATGGTAAAAACCATTAATAAAAATAATATTAACCAATTATGTCATCAACTAAGTACAAGGCCATGTCCTTAGTGGTAAAGAGCACTAACACCTTACCACCATTACGACACCATAGGAGAAATTAAAGATCCTATCCCAACATATGGTGGTCTAAAGAGAATGTAAAGTTGTACAAATCTTAAAATAAAATAAAAAATCATAGTTGAAACTATTGTATTTCTTCAAAGCTTCTACTGCAATCTATATGGATATTTGTTTTTACTTTTGTATAGAGTACATCACTTAATATATACAAAGAATTCAATCAAAGAATTCACACCAACTACTGCTTTTGTCACTAGATTTCCACTCACATTTGTTCAAATATGGAGATGGATCTTCACTAAGAGAAGTCATTGTCATAAGCATCACAATAGCCTACTTAAACACATTACAGTTAGATAAATTTATAACATTTCTTACTGGAATTCACTTTCATTGCACCTCCCTCGCTGGGATACTCTAAGGCATTCTTCATGTCTAAATAAATTTACAACATGATCATTAGTTAGGCCTGCAACTTACATGAAGGAGTACATGATTGTTGAGCCAATAACTTAGAAATTTCGCTTCACCAAACCCTTTCTAATAGTTGTTTCTTCGATGACTTCATAGGAATGGTCCTTGCATACGTTTGTTTCTTCACGGTGGGCTTGAAATTCGTGAAGTCCCATGTGTATCTATCAAAGTAGCCGAATTTTTGTTCAATTTGAATAGAGCCAAAAGAAAACATCTCAATATGCAAAACTCAGAGAAAGTTGAACCTTAGGAAACATTGTTTAAGAAATAGAAAAAATTCAATAAGAAGAAGAAAATATATTTTTTAATGCAAACTCTCTAAGGAGGGAGAGAAAAATGAAAGTTTATATGGAAAAAAAGACAAAAAATAAATTGGATAGCTAGATGCCAGTTTTGAAAATATATAAAAAACCATGGAAGGCTAATCAGATGGAATTTTATAGGAAAATAAGTAAAACAATGCAAATAAGATATCTAATACTAGTACCCAAAATATGTAAGAAACCATCAGATATTTCATAGTTTTATAATATGGACATACATTGCTAATTGCAATACCTTAATAGCCCTACAATATTGACTTCTCTCTTTTCAAAAGCAAGAAATAATCTTGAGCTAGAGGTAAGAGTTACCTCAAGAATGTGTTTGGCATTCTCAACTATCCCTCTGATTTTGGCTACATCCATGATATCATGTTTCACACTGATTGATGCAATTTTCCTCTCATTTAAGGTTGCCACAATGTTGGGATCAAACCCAAAAAATGAATCTCTGACAAATTTGTTTGAACTGAGATCAATAAGAAAAAAAAATAAAAAATGTAATTGTAATCAATAAAGTAGCATTGGATTGTGCTAAAGAATTATAATTTACCAATGAATAAAGATCTATATAAGTTAAGAATAAGAATCGATTACTAAGCCTGTGATCTAGTGAAAGAAAAATTGTTCTATGAGATGAAGTCTATGGACATTGTGGGAAACCCAACGCTACACTCAACAACCATCTAGTGAATCCACAAGTCAAAGAAAAAGGTAACGAGTTGTGGGTAATTGAATTGTGAATGGATAAAGTGAAATTGAAATCTTCCATATGTAAATGACACCACACATGATAATTCTTGTGCTCAACTATCCAACTCATTTGTAATTGGCTTCAAAACCCACACCAACACTCCACAAACAAAGATTCTATTGAAAATGTAGTTTAACTCTTATAATCCACACCAGCAAATACTAAATCATTATCACAACTAGAAATTGATTAAATCAGGACAATAGATTAAATTAGAATTGTCACAAGTATACGTAGGAATAACTGAATCATTCACACCATCACAAAAGATATTTTTACCCTATAAACCAAAACAGGTAAAACCAATTTCAAATGGTATAACTCATGCTTGATTTTCTTAGTGATTTGTAAAACTACAATACTCAAGGCTTAAAATAAAGACTAAAGGTGCATTACTCACTAAACTTCTCATGATTACCTTTGTACTTAATTATTATAATATGGGTTGAACAGGGACCTTGAAATGAATACATTCACGGAGGTGTAGACCAAATCCTAACCATATGTCATTTAGGTAACCACGCAAAAATCATTAATAATATAATTAGCCTAAGTAGCTCACTACATTGCACATACAATTTTTATCAGATCCTCCTAAAATATTTGCTTCACATTGAAACCTTTTTCTTTGCTCCATCTAATTTCCACACAAGGAAAATCTCACAAATTTGACTTCCTATGCTAGAGGATCTCGAGTCTAGCTCATATCACATAACTTCCTACACAAGAGTATTAAATTTTCATGTGTTGGGTAACCTATAAAGTTAACATTCATCCTGAAGGTAGATCATTGGATCCAAAGGATCTAATAAAACCTAATAGATGTAAGATTAAATGTCAGGAATCAACAAAAAAGATGAAAGATGCAATGTAAGATATACAATAACTTCCTTAAACCCAATTTCTTACATACTATTTCAAAAGTTTGTAATACCAAAGATTTCCAATTGTTTCAACTCGATTTAGACAAACATCCACCAAATAAGGTGGCATCCACTTGGCTATACTGACACAATATACAAAAATAATATCGAACCCTCCCATTTCCTTACATATAGTTTAAGAACTGTATAATACAAAACACTACTCAAGCATTGTTCTAAATACATCTACAGTAGCCAATTTGTTCAACTCAATTTAAATAGGCTAAGTTATATGATAGGACAGAGACAACCCGAAGGTGGAATCCACTTGACTGTCCTTTATAGAAAATCCAAAAGATAGTCTTAAAGCCTCCAAACTATTAATCAATCATTCATGACAACACGATACCTATGCCAACCATATATCATGAATGCCTACAATATGCCTGGAACATTTCAAAATATTTTGTAAAAATACAAAAGATAAAACATAAGATGGAAAATGAGCAATTGAGGAAAAAAAATATTATAACATTCTCTATCTTCTGGATAAAAATATTCTCACAGACACGAATGTAAAACCATATATGATGAAAGCATAATTTTGATTCTATTTTAAGAATGATGAAAGAATTCTCTTTAGAAAAAATTATGGGTAGAATGCCACTCACATATTGTTTTTAACCACTTGGATTTTAAGGCTTAAATAACTTTCTCGCATAGACACAAAAATAGAACCTTCAATGATGAAAGCATAATGTTGATTCTCATCAAGATTAGAAATCATTATCATAGTGCCACACACTACATTGTTTTCCCCACTTGGATTCTTAGTCTTCAAAACATCTCTCTCACAAACATGACTATAGAAACATCTATGGTGAAAGCGTAATTATGACTCTGTTTAACAATGATGAAAGAATGCTCTTTAGAAAAAAATATGGGCATAGAGCCATTCACGATATTGTTTGACCCACCAATGGGACTTTTTGTCTCTAACTTTCTTCCACCTTATGGGCTTCTAGGCTAGATTAGATTGATGTTGAACACCATGAATCAAATATGCACAATTTCCCAATTCACATTTAGGGGCTTGGGCGATATGACATTTGAATCTTCAATACTTTGATGGGCATGTTAGTTTCTTTTTAACAAAATTTCAATTTCACTTGACCCATTTCATTAATGTCCAATATCTCCAAGAAAAAGCACTTTCAATTGGAATTTTGCAAGTAAAAGAAGCTAACAAAAATCTAGAAAAGTGCATAGAAAAAATATAGTTTCTACTAAAATAATTTGGGAGAATACTAATAAATTCTACAAAAGTGTTTCCCTAGCTCTGAAAATATGACTCCCAACTGTTTAAGTTGAAGATAATCCCCTTCTTGTTGGAAATCAACTTAGAAAATTAGCTGCAAATTTCTTGTTCACGTGCCCTATAAAACACTATGAAAGTCTGAGGAAATTCTGAAGGTAAAAGTGGTGCAAAACATGCAAAGAAAGAACATTATTGGTGTACTAGGGCTGCATGTCAAACATGGCCTGAGTGTGTTGGATAAATACCACATAGGATCTCAAAATTTGCAAAAGGAAGATTCATAAATGGCCTTATGGGTAGTTCCTTCCCTTCTATAAACACTAACTGAATTAACTCCCCAATTGTTGGAAACTCAACTCTACATGCACAACTACAGAACTGAGTTTATCCCAAAATTTTCCTGTTCTAACCAATTCATGGAATCATTGACCGGGTTTGATAGGCCAGGTCCATATCAACCAAATGTGGACTTCAATTAAGTTAGACTCATGAGTCTAGGAAGACTGGGACCAAATCCAATAACCATGCTTCCCAAAACTCAAAATTATGTACTTTTTAACTACTTTTGGTTCTCCGTGCATGTTATTTCAATGTAAATTGTAGTTATGCAAAACTTGTATCTCAACATGTTAAGTTGCAAGCTGCAAGTTTTTATGAAAAAACATAAAATTTCATCGTGGATTTAACAATCCCAAGAGAAGCTTCTACACTCATGAGTCTACGTAAACTAGCACCAAGTCTTCTAACCTTGATTCCCATAACTCATAATTATGTCCCATTCATGGTATTTCAATGTAATCTATAGCTATGGAAAAATTGAATCTCAACATGTTAAGTTGCAAGATGCAAGTTATAACAAAACATAAAATTTCACCATGGATTTAAAAATCCCAAGAGAAGCTTCTAGGCTTGCCAGTTTGAGAAAACTAAATGTTACATGCAAACAACACACAAGTGACCAAAGATATATACCTAGAATTTGGTTTAGTAGTTCATCTATTTGTGTAACCACAATAATTTTGGAGCATCATGGACTCAATAAAATAATAGTTTCAATCCAATTTCCAATCCCATTGTCTAGCACTGGCCTCAAATTTTGAAATATATGGCTGTGTGACCTAAGGGCATTTAGTCTTCGACATTAGCTTTTCTAGGATTTGGAGACAGTTTTTAGTCAATCTAACCTAACACCCCATGTACATTACTTCTTTCATGGACAACTTCCTTAAGTTTGTGTTATTCGTTACCAACAATGCTTCCATAATGCATGACTAGATCTAATCCTATGGTTCCCATTCTAGAAATTTTATTTTCTTCAATGGAAAGAGGTTGTGGATTGAAAAATGGACCCTTCTCCTTTGCTATCATTTTAGTCTCCTTGATTATTTTCATAGCTAGTTTAATGGAGTGCTTTTACATCACCACCTTACTATGATCTATTTTATATTTTCAATGACTATTTTTGTAGTTTTTTCTTAGTCTTATTGAATTTTTTTCGTCATGGCTTTGCTCTCCCTCTATGAAAAGCATATTTAATTTGGTCGTTCAAAAAAAAAAATGTCATATTTTCTCATATGTGACTTGAAAATACATATTATGTGTGTGTGTGTGTGTGTGCGAGAGAGAGAGAGAGAGAGAGAGAGAGAGAGAGAGAGAGAGAGAGAGAGAGATCCTTTCAATGTTTTTTAGGTTTGAACTTTCATTACCAACAATATGACAAATATATTATAGACTGTATTGCACTAGCTACTAATTCATTGATATATGTTTGTTTTTCCTAAAGATTTGTTTTTTCTATGTAGATTGCAAGATGGGAAGGAAGCAAGCTAATCCACTCTAATTGTTCATAGGGTTCCTGGTGAACCTATATAGATTCATAGAGACACCACCAGAGCTTACAAAAGAAGCACACATGCATTTATCACAGAGTAGCTCCTATGGAACTCATCCATGACCCCTCATCCATTCCCCTCTATCTACGGAATGCCACCTATATTGGCAATTGATCCACTATCTGTAATCCAGAAACCATAGCACCTTCTCCAACAATACCACTGCAGGCTTCAAATTGTTTCCAACAAACCTCAAGCATTGCCTAGAAAACAACAACATGAATATAGATAGCCTTTGAGTATGAAAATATCAAGCCTCCATGGGAAACTACCCCCTTCTTCCCTTGTAATAAATCAAAGACGAACATATGTACTAGACATCAAAGAAAAGAAACACCCTGTATAACAAATTAGCCTCACTATATAGTATAGATAAATTGGAAAATAACAATCCTTATAATCACCTTAGAACAAAGCTAGAAACATGCTCCATCATTACATAAAATGCATATACATCTACAAATTCAACAGAATCTGGCCAAACAAAGAAAATGTATTAAAAAATCGCCAAAAACTAGGCTAGAATTATTACATTAATCTTTGTGCCAGATGTTTTCTTTCTGTTTTCTCAAAATTTCAAAGGAGAGAGTTAGAGTCTTAACTCGTGGATCTTGGTTTTGGGAAAGAGCAGGATTCTTCTTGAAACCATGGTCTCTAGAATCCATTTTAGCAAATGTTTGTCACCACCACATGAGTGTGGGTGAGGCTACCAAAATCATCCACTCTATCTTTGAAAAAAAGAAGTCTGTGAAATAATTAGGAATCCCTTTGGAAAATATATTAACTCAAGTAGCAAGAATAGGAAAAATAGAGTATTCACCTACCCCAAATTAAGCACATAACTAGATCTCAGCAAATAACTGCCAAACAATTATTTTGGATCAAATGTTGGAGTAAGGACACTTCCATCAGCTTTAGTTCCTATCACAACAAGACCACCGTATTGCAAACAACCAAAAAATGTAGCCCAAACAATATCCAAAAAGAATACCCCCCCTGTTCTAATACAACTTTGTCAATTTTCTCTATGTTTGTCTTGGTGCCTTCAAGACATTTCTTCACTATTTCCATCAAATTTACAAACAAATGAGTGTTGAGATCTTTAAACTTGGGTCTTGTGATCTTCATGTTAAAATCTAATACTATAGATACAATCAATATCTACTAGTCTCCACTGCAAAAGATAACATTCTCTTTTCCTTCTCCCATTCAAAATGAAATCTCTGAACAGTTATGGCACTCATGCTCAACTGCTTCTTGATTCCTTTTTCAAAGTATCAAACACAATGGCTGAACAATTTGTTCTCCTTCACATAAAATTTACCACCATGAACATTGAAGAATGGCTATGTCGAAGTTGCCAGCACCTAAGTTAAAAACCAAGATTGCCTTATTTTAATTTGAAGAATAAACATCTATGTGAAATCCATAGGCTCTAGTTGTAGTGGTGGGTTCGTTAATAATTTTCATTACACTAAGGCTAACAAAATTTGTTTCATATTTCGTAGCCCTCCTATGGGAAATGTTAAAATAGGTAGGCATAGTGAGCCCCACATTTTTCACATCACAACCTACGAATCCTCCATCTATCTTTTTCATTTTCATTAAAGTCATAAAAGATATCTCCTCAGTGACAAACTATTTTGTCTCACCTTTGTACTCCACTTCAATGATGGTCTTACCATTGTTTCTTGCATCAACAATGAAGGGGTAGTGTATTTTGTCACTTTGTACACTAGGATTATTGTATCACCCTTAGATGAGTCTTTTTTCAATGAAGATAGAGTTTTGGGGATTAGTTGACACCTAATTTTGGGTGGGAGCTCCAGCTAATATTTCTAGTGGAGTAAAATAAAACATGGAAGGAGTGGTTTTATTTCCCTTATCATCATTAAAAATAATTTTAATTCTTTCACACTACTTAGTGAGATGTTTCCTTATCAAGGCGAAAGCCCTAGCATGCCTTAAGGAAATTTGGAGAGACATGTTCCAGCCAACCTCCAGTGGACCCACAACCTCCATTGTGGCCTAAAGTATTTTCCTTAAATGCCTAGATGGATCATTGATTGCACCAGTTTCATCACAACTCAGGAAACCTTCAGATATCTTTTTCATTTTCATCAAAATCATAGAATATATCTCCTCAGATACAAACTATTTTGTCTCACATTTGTACTCCATGTGGATGATGGACTGACCATTGTTCTTGCATCAACAGTGAAGGGGCAGTGTATTTTGTCATTATGTGCCCCAGGATCATTGTATGACCCTTAGATGAGTCTTTTGGAAATGAAGACAAAGTTTTGGGGATTAGTTGACACCTCATTTTAGGTGGGAGCTCCAACTAATCTTTCTAATGGGGTGAAAGCAAACATGGAAGGAGTTGTTTTATTTCCGTTATCATCATTAAAAATAATTTCAATTCTTTCATGCTACCACATTGTTACCCATGAGTAAGATGTTTCCTTATCAAGGCCAAAGGCCCAACATGCCTTAAGGAATTTTGGAGATACATGTTCCAAGCAGCCTCCAATGGACCCATAAACTCCATTTTGGCCTAAAGTCTTTTCCTTAAATTCCTATATAGATCATTCATTGCACCAATTTTTAAAACCATGGCTTTTTTTATAGAATGCCTATCCAAGATAAAAACAATTTCAACTTTGTCAGTTTTCATTCGAGGTTGGTGTACTACATTTTTTTGATCAAGATCTATGCCTCACTATATGTTGGAAATAATACTGAGAGGAGGGGTGAATCAGTATTATCAGATCAAGAATTCAATTTTCCAAATAGATTTGTGTACGCTACTTCGCTAAGTGAACTAGCATGTATATGTGATTGTACTTAAGGAAACCAGTGTATATGTAGAGAACTTTTGATTTACCCAAC
>Ga0115844_100470_pt1 | contig 11578 bp, 3 predicted proteins | sample InSIn1gowninarea_FD_83858 | JGI IMG/M metagenome (GOLD analysis project Ga0115844, IMG submission 83858) | reverse complement strand
GTAGGTTGTATCTCTTCAGTTTGCTGGATATTATAAAAGGAAGGACATAGCCCAAATTGTGTGAGCCATGTATATATGTGTCTCTCTTGTTTTATGTGTTTATTTTGTTTATATTTTTTCAATATATTTTATATGTTCCATTGCTCTATAATATATCATTTTCTAACAAATTGGAGTGTATTGTCTCTTTGAATCGCTACAAATAAGTAAGGCATCCAATTGTATTGATTAACAACAGTAGTTATTTTCTCCTCGTCCATTTCTATAAGGGGTGGGCATTCCTAAAATATCCTTATCCAATGTGAATTGATGAAAATTCCCACACCTATGGGATTGGGGGCCATAAATGAATCACCCCCATGGCCTTTTTGATGCTTAAGTCATAAAGTCAAAGGAAAAATGAAAATATTAGCGGTGAGGGTCTAAAGAAGAAATTGAATAAATGCCACCAAATTAAACATAAAGAAGTTTAAGGAAATTCCATGTAAAGAAATGAATTTGAGTATCCTTGATGAGAGGGGTGCCTCCAACAAAATCAAACTGAGTTTATTGGTAAAAGAAATGGTGACTTCGAATGTTTTGAGAATCTGTTCCAAGCTGACTACTTTGTTCCTTCTCCAAATGATGTTTTTTAAGATGTCATAAGCCCACTTGAAATAGGCTTTCTTTAGCTTCCTTAACATCATGAATTATATATAAGATTATCTATTTTATTTTCTTTTATTTTTATCTACCCATGTCCCTCCAAATTGGAAATCAATCTATCTGTTGCACGTCATTTGGTGACCGCCTTTTCCCAACACATGGGTTGATTTTACGTGGTTCTCACCTAAACCAAAGTTATCCCAAAATATCATCAGTTAATCCCTTATTTTTTGGGCCTCACGAAGAACAATGACAATTATCCACTCAGTAAGTGAAACTGTTATTCAGGCAAGTATATGTTCTAAATAAGAGAATGTATTGTAATCCTGTCTCCTATAGGTCTAGATCTTATGGGTATCATTTTTTCCTAGGGTAAGTTTCTCCATGCCATTAATCCAGTACTTCAAATGTCTTCTCATGAAGCGATTACAAATCCCATGTTTATTCCACATTCTGATCCAACGATCCAGTGATGAACTCATTCCATCCATGGCTTCTTCTTATAAGGAAGGATCAACTTGTCGTGAACAATTTGTGATTCCAGTTCTTGGGCTCCCTCGAGGTCTAATAAGTTCATGTAGGTAAAATAGAAATATCAGCCCCTGCCTCCCTATGTGGGGTATTCATGGCTGATGAAGTGTTAAATGTTCAGTCTAAGGCTGTATTAATACAAAGGTAACGTGTATAATCCCACCCAACCTAAAAAATGAAGTATCTAGTGCAAAGTTATGAAACTCTTCTTCCCTTCCTTCCATAGAATATGAGTAGGGGTAGGCTATGGGTAGAAGTAAGAGCAAGAGTAATAAAATAAAGGTACATCCAAATTTGATCCTGATTCATATTCATGACTTAATGGTTGTCAGACAGCACTCCAAGTCGTGAAGTTCAAGGTTGGTGAAAGAAGAAGGTATCCTTCCTGGTTTGGTTGCATTGTAAACTAAGTCATGTAAAAGTAAAAGTATCTCTCTCATATTATATACATCATAACAAAAATTAAAAAAATCATATAAGGTATATGTTTTGAAGCCAGATCAACTTGCTTGTTCAATGATTGATTCTGTGCTCCTCAAGCACTAGGGGAAACAAGTTTGATTCTAGTGGATTCAAAAAATAATATAATAGGGGGTGTTTCTTATACTATAACATGTGGTTATCATGGGTCTAGTTTCCCATATAGGTTGTTAAAAAAGGAAATTCTATTAGCGAAAGTGTATGAGTAAGAGCATTTCTTTCAATTCCCACATCATTTGATCTAATATGGCACTTCACCTGGCCTTCAAGATTACCTCCCTTATTAGCATGTGACTAGGGGCAGTTGTAAATAGAAAGTGTGTCTCGAAGGTGGTATAAGGTGGTAAGGTATCATGATTGCCAATTCCCATGATCCAATCCATCCTCGATAAGCTCTCTCCTCTCCTCCCCGCGGGCATAAAATCCAATAAGATCATGTACTGATCTTACTTGGTCTTTTCATTCTGTTGTAAGGCATGTAGCTAGTTCTGTCCATAGAAACTCATTCCTTTCCTTTCAGGCAAGTTTATATTCTTTCCAAGGTAAGGTATAATGGAGTGATTCAAATTCAAATGGCTATTAAACAATCAAACAATTCAAGGTTTTCCTCCTTTTCTAGTATATTCTAGCAGCGCCTCCAAAGATCTAATCCTATAGGGCATACTTGGAATACCTCACCAAATGGAGCTTATCCATCCAAGGCAATTTTGCAAATACTTTCCCCCCAGTGTTATTTTTTTTATACTAAAGGAGTGGTACTCCATCCCATCATCATAGGTTTTTTATAGTACTTGAAGGGTCTAATAATAGTCCCTCCAAAGTAAGACAAAAGTGAAAAGATAATCTATGTGGGCCTGGGCATCAACATTATCTATCCTAGCAATGAAAAAGTTGCCCCAGTTATCAAAATTAGGATCCCCAAAGATGTACGAAAAAGAATCCACCAAATCATATCCATCCTCTAGTATGAAACATTTCTTGTCCCATAATATGATTTTGATAATTACATCTACCAATACATATCAATGTAGGAGTAAAATATATCTAAAATGTTAAGATTGACCCATGCTATCATACATCAGCTACTAAACCATGGCCATCGATCCGCTCTTCCACCCATCAAATAAAGCCTTCCCAATGGGGCTTTAAGATGTTCCATAATCCAAAGTAATCTAGCATAGTGAAACACGAGTTAAAGATATAAGTAGGCAAAGGTAAACCCCATATGGGTACAATACCACAAGAGAATGCATGTGACTAAAAGTGTTTGGCTACTATTAAATAAAACCTCCATTGCCCACCTATCATATGATAAAGTAATCAAGACTAGCCATGTTGATTTCATAATGGAATGAATCAAAGCCTTTGAAAAGTGAGTGTAGATTTCTAAACCAAGTGGCTAGCGTAGGTGAAGAATCATCTATCCAATCATATTAAAGCCAATTCTCCCTAGGTAAGTGGATTATTGAGAGCCTACGAGGTGATTTCCCATCAAAGAATTCCATCCATCCACCTGATCGGGGTAGGTTGGAAGAACTAAGTCTCATCTCCTATCAATATGACGCCGGTCCAGTCAAACTCTCCTCTCCTCTTTATTTTGATGGAGAAAAATAGTCCACAAACCATTTAGCTAGCAAAGAAATGATCTAAGCTCAAATTAACCTTACCTATGCTTTTGGTTCAAGGTAGTGTGGAACCAAGACTAAGAGGTATTTTTCTTCTGATTGATACTAGGTTGAAAGGGTCGAAGGTTTATATGATACATGTAATAACAGTGATTCAAAAATATTTTCAATGGTATATTATGTAAAGCCCGATCAACTTCACTCTCATGCCTTCTTCCAGAATCCGAAACCTAGTAGGTTGAGGCAAGAAGTTCGACTCTATTGAATCTGATGCAGAAAATCATTGCAGATGGGGTATTTTATATAAAAAAGCACTTCGTTTTAATGGGTCTTTATATAAGGTTATGGATAAACCTTATACTTTTTTGTTCATTTGTGGGATCTATACTTGTGAGGAAAGAGAAGGAGATATGGGAATGAATGCTCGCATAACCTTATATAAAAAATCCAACCTTAATTTATTTACTTCAGCAAGAATGTAAATTAATAACATATTTTTAAGTCAATCTCCTATCTATATCCCTATCTTAAGAGTGCATAAATGAGATTCATAATGGAACTAAAGTAAATTTATGTATGCATTATGAAAATCGCGTCAAGGAACTTTGAAACTTGCAGCAATCCCTCCATTATCACCCACATTACTATGTATGTAATAATATGTCTATTCATCATATACGCGAAAACCACTTAACAACTTATCAGAACTACCATGTCGAGTCTACTATCCACATATTTAATTGATACGTTTCAAGCAAGATCAGAGGAATGAGTGAGAAGAACCAAGCGATCACACATACCCTTCAAAGCATGGGTGGAAAATAATATATATCTATGCATAGTGTGGACTACCTTTCAAGCATATAATAATCGATATAGTACACTTCGGATCAATTCTTCATGACTCATATTGGGCTGGGTAACCCCATCCGACCATTGGGGTAGAAGTATACTCCATCATCGGGGAAAAGGTACCTGCATGCATTAGGGAGTTAGATAAATATATGAATCATAACAGGAAGGCCGAAAGAAAAGTGGCTAAGTGCTACTAATGTTTCCCAATTGGAATGTGGAATTTCATGTCCATGTAGATGCATCCAACATTTCCCTAGGAGCAGTTCTTGCATAACGAGGGGGAGGGAATCTCAATCACCCTGTTTTTTTGCAATTAGGAAGTTGTCTCAAACCGAGCACAACTATACCACCAAAGAGAGGGAAGCGACAACTATGGTATATGATTTAGAGAAGTTCTATCGTTATCTATTATGTTGGAAGGCCATTTTCAGTTCTATGTGGACCATTTAGCTCTAAAGTACTTGGTGAATAAGTTTATCTTAGAAGGACGAATTTGTAGGTGGTTGTTGTTATTTTAGGAGTTCCCTTTTGAGGTTATGTTAAGTCAGGGATACATAAGAAAAGTAGCTGAGATACGTAGATAAATTTACTTAGTTTAACCAGTGCCTATTAATTGGGTTGAAGCTAGATATCTAATGGAAGAACCTGTAAATGCATCTTATCCACCCGTGGGACGCGAGCAAGGAATAAAGCTACCTCCTTCATCTGATAGTTTAATCTCTCCTAATACCAAGCTATACTAATAGAAGAAAGGGGAAGGCCTAAGCTTTTGTAGTCATCTTAAAAATACTATAGATAGCTCCTCCTTGAAATACTATTTATAACCAACTAATCCTCTTTGACTCCACTAGATAAAACCTCCTCCAGCTAACTCGCTTCAGTTCTTTCATATCTAATTTGAATAGGGAATATCTTGCTAGTTTCATAGTGAATGTCATAACGAATAATAATATTGATATTAGTGAAGAGTCATATTCGGTTATATAATCATACTAACTGATCATAGTGAATAAGAAAGATCATACTTGTGAAAGATCATGGTGATCCTCTTCTAGGTAACGTAAGTCATAGAAAAAATCCAGCTTATTGAATTTGACTTCTCATAATAACTCCACTTGAATAATCTCCACTTCATATCATGTTCTATTGGATAACTTCATGTCATTCTCGTAATCGTTGGGCTAACTTTGGGTAGTGGTCATGGGTAATAATTAGGTTAGAGATCATGGTCCCATTTATCAGCGTAAGACTAAGATGATGGTCCCATTGGTTTTGGGAACAAAGATAGGTTGCATGGTGCTACTTCACTCTAGGAACAAACCCTACTGCTACTAATGAACAACCATAGTCTACTTGTGCTGCTAATGAAAACCATACTCTAGTAGATGAGAAGACCTTGTTGATGAACTTGGGGTGTAATTGATATTAGAAGCCTAATAGTGCAGCTTCACTTGATAAGAGATTCCTGGCTTGGTTTTCTTGGTATTTTTCGAATGGATTTTATGAGCCTTTATGGTACCTCCCAGCTAATATCTAACATATAGGTAGTTTCATAAGGACTAGGGTAGGTAATTGTCTTCCAACCAGGTAGGGATGTTATGAATCAAATGGTAACTAATCCCATGAAATGAGAAAGAAATGCATTCCTTATTATTATTTGATGCACTACCACCACTTTTGAATGATGTCAAGATTGAGTAATCTATTCCTAATCATCAAGTCATTAAAGCATCATATACAAAAGGCATCATATACAAAGAAACTATCAGGAAGAAAGAATAGATCTGACTTGACCTCCACTTCCAGATCGGATCTAATTATAGATAAAAAAGAGTAGTTATTCTTATAGATATTTCCATTGATCTTGTTATTACTTACTTATCTACAGGCAGTGTTTTCTTGGATATTTCATAATCTTGTCTTCTTAGTTGTTAGTAAATATCCTATCAAGCTATAAAAGAATCTATGTCTTGGTCGAACCAATTGAGGAAAAAGCTATAAATAATCTAAAGGTAAGTATTCCACTTGAAAAACTAACAAGTGAAGCTCGGTAAGTTGAACAATCATCACCACTTGTCAGTTCAGTGAGACCCATGTTTCATGCGGAGCCCATTTCATGATGATAGGACAAAACAAATATTGAAGCCACAACCAATTGTCTCTGTCTCCATTCGATTTCAACTACATTAGGACACACCCACATGCCCCACCATATATCCAACATCATATGGATTCCTCATTAATCCCCACCCAAACTCTTGGTGACCACCATGATAGGCTAACAAGCGCTACATCCTTCTCACGACCTTTGTTTTTAGTCTAATTCTATTATATACTCGCATCCTTTTAGACTTATTATAAGGGGTTTCACAACCAGTTATTTTTTTGGACCACACCTGCTACCCCACATGGGTTACTTTTGTGGACGAACGATTTTTATGGTGGCCTCTCTTGGCAGATTGGACAGGGACGTGATATCTGCTACCCATGAGTGTGTGCAGGATTGGGTCTATCATTCATATAATGGAATCAATGCTCCTACTTTTGTCTTTTTTGCCACTGCATGCATAGACATATTATTATCTAAAGATGCTAGATCATTTGCTGGTGAATCAACTCCTCGATGTATATATAGTTTCAGTTCTCGTCCTTTGACAACTGAATATAATAATGCAACTACCCCTGTTACTGGTTGTTCTCTAAATGGGGATAGGCATAACCGTGAGGTAACTACTGATTCAGATGCTCTCTCTGTGTAGGATCTGGCTCTATAACAACTGGAAGGGATATTGCACTCAAATTGAATTTGCTCGAGCAACTAGATAAAGATATTGATCTTCTTGTTGGAAGTTTAACAACGAATTAAGTAAATTTGTGTAAAAATTTAACTAGTTAGTTTTATACCAAAATAGCAGTTATATGGATGTTTCCTTGATATCATGTCAAGGTTTTACCATGTAAATCTTGTGTGTCTATTCATGTGTTTGGTTTTAGTTTAACAGTTAGTTATGTTCTTTTCTTAGTTAATGTATAACTGAATGTTTATCTTCTTTGCTAATTTCCCTGATCCGAACAACACTTCTTGGTGTTGAAATTGCTTCTATATCTTCTAGGACCGTATCTGAAACTGCATATGGTTATCAATCTCAAATCAGAAGCTATGCACTAGCCTCCACCTCTTTTTATTCTTGCTTTGTTACTAGTTAGACTTCTTACTTTGCGTCTTGATCTTAAGTATTCATGTCCTCCACCTGTATACTATTATCGTTGATGAGATTACCTCTTTCGTTGGTCGAGCTATGCTTACGCATCCTCTCCTCCATTGTGTTTTTATTGACAATTAAGGGTGTAGCCCAAGTGCGTTTTTGTCAAGTAGTTCCTGTAGCTTTCTTATATCTAATATAACTTGTTTTTTGGCTATCTAGGGTTTAGGAGTGTTCATTAGCCCTAATGGACTTGACACCTACAACATCTGGTATTTCCCCTCCCATTTTGTACCTTATAGGTACCCATGATTAAAGTGCACCCGAGATTCACTTTGCATCTCGCTCAATGGAAATTATTACTGCTTCCATATGAACAGATTCTGGGTCAACTATCTTTAAATCGTACTCTTTCTCCCCAGTTTACTATGTGATCTAGATATGGGGTCGTTACGGAGTTCAGAGATGCTGCCTCCTGATCTGGGCCTAGAATGGTTCTAATTGGATTAGAAACTCTCACTAATAGCTCTTCTTCCTTTGGCGATGCTATTTCTTAAGCAACTACTTGCTTGGATACTTTTCACGCATTACCTTATTGAACCTATGACTTACCACCTAGTTCTACTTATGGTCTTGCAGTTGTGAACATTTATCATCCTATTATGTTAGCTTTTGGATGGACCATCTTAGACAATGATTTAGCAAGGAATAGGAATGGGGATGCTAGTACTGTAGTAGGAAGGGATAGAAAATGGTGACCATGGCGATACATTATTACTAGTCAACTAGGGGTTATCTCTGGGCTTGGTTCTTTATCCGCTTCTAAATATTGATCTGGAAATGGAACTACTTAAAATGCACCCAATGCATCTCCGTCTCTTTATACTATGGGTGCTACTTTATTGGTTAGTGTTGCTACTTTATTGGTTATGGGTGCTTTCTTAATCAACAAGATCTACTTAGGTTGAACCTGTTGCTGTAGAGTCAACTACATATTCAACTGAAAAAACATCTACTTTTCTTGTGAATGGTCTTGCTGCTAGTACTAGAGGTGGTGGCAGATAAACTATTGGTCCTATATATCTAGATTAGCTTTCTAGGCATGGGTATTTATCTTCAACTGCTTCAATGGTCGCTGAATCAACTACTAGATTAAATGAATCACTTGTTTACAATTCCTTCACTTATAGCTTTGTTCCTTCCCTTGCCTACCCCTAGATTAATAGGTACTAGCTGTTGGAAGTTTCTGGTAATTTCAAACACAAAAGAACAGAGAACAATGCTCTGTTTTCTCCACAGCATCTTTAACACAGGGAAGCAAAAAAAAAATTCTGAGCAGAGCAGAGTTTCTTAACCAAAATAAACTTGTATTCATTAATCAAACAATAACTTATAAAAATATATTCTTCCTCTTCATGAGGGATTACACGAAGAACATTTCAATAAAAATTACTCTGCCTCCATTTAAAAGGATTTACACTTATGCGTGTAAATTTTTCATTTACATTTACTACTGTAATTAAATAAAAAATCTTACATAGATTGACTGTTGTAAAGTAAAAAAAATTCCATCATACTCTCATGCTCTGTTGTTGTTTCATTTCGCACTCCTATGCATTCCATGTGCTCAAACCCATTTTAACCTACTGAAAAATTCTCCCCTGTTCTTGCTTTGTCGCACTGATATACACTACTGTGTTTTCCCCACTACATTCATGTTCTTCGCACTGCTGTGTGTGCTCTGTTGCATTACATATGCAATGAACAACCCACTTCAAAATTCACATTGCTATGTATTACTTTTCATATGCTGAGAACCAAAATAAAAACATGACACACATACGTTTTTACATGTCCCTTAAAGACAAAACTACACCCGTAAAAAAAAATAAAAAAAAATAAAAAAAAATCAAGCCTAATAAAATTATATACTTACCTGCATTTAGCAACCTCAGTACATTTCCTAATTACTTCAACATGGTGAAAAATTAATTCAGTCAGGTTTACATATGGTTTTATGATACATACGGAGGTCAAACAAAAACATGTGCCTTCACTCTCTTGAATTTCTAACCGTTGATCTTGGCCTCATTAATCGAACAGCTGATGCCAATATCGGGAGGCCCTTCCTTGCTGAACTTTACTGTCTGGGGAATGGGTGGTTTTCAAAAGTCAACTCAGACACATGTCATATAGTTGGTGTGATCGGAGCCCTCCTGACAAATACCACTCAGCGTGAAAGGTGGTGCAGGGAAATCCATCGTGGTTTTCGGAATTAAATGTGTGCAGTTGGAAATTATAATTTCAACACTCCCCTTTAATTTCAACAGTTGGGTTATCAGTCATACCCAGACATTTCCTCAAAAATTCAAAACTTTTCTGGTCCAATGGCTTGGTTAGAATCTCTGCAACCTATTCTTGAGTCCTGCAATGTTGTAAAACAATTTCTCCATTTCTTACCAATTCCCTGATGTAGTGAAACTTTGTGTCAATGTGTTTCGTTCTCTTGTGAAACATGAAATTCTTGGATAATGCAATAGCTAAGCTATTGTCATAAAAAATCACCGTTCCTTTTTTCTGCTCTTGGCCTAAGCTCCATAACATTCTTCTCATCCAAACTGCTTGACATGTTGCTGTTGTAGCTACCACATACTCTGCTTCTGCTGTAAACAATGCTACAATGGGCTGTTTCTTAGAAGCCCATGAAATGGCTCCTGAACCATGTGAAAGACATAACCGTATGTGCTTTTCTGATCATCTACACTTCCATTCCAATCACTATCAGTGTATCCAATTAAATTTGAACATTCTAAGACAATATATAGAATTTCAAACCTTTTAGTACCTTTAACATACCTCATAATTCTTTTTACTGCCTGCCAATGTGCTTCTTTTGGCCTCTCCATGAATCTGGAAATCAAACTAACAGCAAACATTATATCCGTCCTAGTTGCAGTTAAATACATAAGGTTGCCAACTATACTCTTATACAAACTATGACCAAAATCCTTGCTGATGTCCTCTTTGTTGAGTTTTAATCCCATCACTGTGGGAGTAATTGCTACCTTATTATCCTGCATATTAAATCTTTCCAATACTTCATTTACATATTTTTCTTGTGAGATAAAAATTCCATTTTCATTTTGATCTATTTCTATTCCTAAGAAGTATCTCAGCAAACCCATCTCACTCATTCGAAATTCTTCTTTCATGACTGTTTTGAAATTTTCAACAAGATAAACATCATTGCCTGTGAAAATAACATCATCAACATACAACACAACAATTAGCAATTTACCATCCTTTTCTTTGATGTAGACGGTGGGTTCTCCCTCACACTTTTCAAATCCTTTTTCTAGTAGATAGGAATCTAGCCTACTGTACCATGCTCTTGGTGCTTGCTTTAGCCCATAAAGAGCTTTCTTCAATCTGCACACTTTGTGCTCTTGACCTTTCTTTTCATAGCTTAGAGTTTGTTCAATGTAAACCTCTTCCATTAACACTCCATTTAGGAATGCTGACTTCACGTCCATTCGGTAAACTTTCCACTTGTTTTGCGTTGCTATGGAGAACATTATTCTCACAATTTCCATTCTTGCAACCGGTGCGAAAGTTTCCTCATAGTCTCTCTGATACCACTGCTTGTATCTCTTGATAACCAGCCTTGCTTTGTGTATTTCTATTTTGCCTTCAACATTAATCTTAGTCTTATAGACCCATTTAACTCCAATGACTTCTTTACCTTTTGGTAGTTCAACCAAATCCCATGTCTTGTTTCTTTCTATGGCATTGATCTCCTCATCCATAGCCTCTATCCATTTCCTATCCTTAATTGCATCTTTGAAATGAATAGGGTCATCAACATGACAATATAGAGCAAACAAGGAATTCATACCTTCATCATAAATGTCACTTAAATTTCTGAACTTCTTACCTCTTTCATTTGGCGTGCAAGTGCTTGAAGATGCACTTGAATTTCCTCCTTGTGGTGTGCTTGGAGAAGCACTTTCATTTCTCCTCAAGGGTCTCTTTTGTTGTTCTCGTGTTGGTGCTGCTATTTGGGGATGTATTTCGGCCATCTCCTCATCATCTTCATCATGAGACAAATAATTTTTAACATTCATTGTTTTCTCTATGCTTCCATCCCAATCTTTCTCCTCAATAAACTGAACATCTCTGCTTACAAAACATTTCTTGGTAGATAGGATATACAACATGTAAGCTTCGGATTCCTCATTG
>Ga0115844_100467_pt1 | contig 11610 bp, 6 predicted proteins | sample InSIn1gowninarea_FD_83858 | JGI IMG/M metagenome (GOLD analysis project Ga0115844, IMG submission 83858) | reverse complement strand
TGGTAGGGGGTACAATTCTCAAGGAAGGGGATGCATGCTTTTTTTTTTATTCCAATGGAGATGCACTTACCTATCATACTTATCCATGCAGCAAGGGTACACTAGATGATTAAACTTGGGCTAGCGTTTGACTGAGTCAGCTTGAGTGCTTCATGCATGTGACTAGATACTTTGTATCTTTTCTCATCTTCCTATTCTATAAAGGAGGGGTAGTGAACACTTCCATGTTGGTTAGCAAGCTTTTGGTTTTGAGCTATTGCATTGTATTTCCTTTGCTCTACATTCAATAGAAGATAGATGTGATTGAGATTTCAAATTCGTGTACATGCTCATATTATTTTTCAGCATTGTGTTTTTGTAGATTCTAGTATACCCATCAAGGGATTTAAATTACCTGGGACCTTAGGAATATTATTTTAGTGCAAAATTTACTTACTATTGTCTGGATTACATTCTATCAGAGAACTTTCACTAAAACTAATACAAAGTTGTGCATGGATAAGATTGCAACTTGTTAGAGGGAGTTGTTGAAGGGTTTCAAGGGTGGGATACCCGAGTTTCAGCAAGTGAAGCAGATTTCGATTGGTTAAAGGTTGTGGCACATGGGGTGTGATGTCCCAGTTGTTCCAGGTATTGGAGTGTTATTTTTCATGTTTGCGAAAGGTTTCCTCTACCTATAAAAGGTTGTAGATTTTATTCTTAGTTCTCAATATGTTTTCATGTTTGTTTAAAGAGTTGTAATCACAAGTAGTTAGGGTCTTTATGATTTTAACATGTTGGAGGTCACTTCCAACTCTATTATAGTTTAGGATGCAACATCTCTTGGAAGAGGTTGAATTGTGATATGTAGTGGAGAAGGAGATCTTACTTTCAACAGATATTGAGTTGGTTGAGCATTATTAGGAATTGGTCAAACTGGAATGAGTAGTTTTGGATTTGGTGAAGAATCATCTAACCCCTTTCATTGTAGAGAAAAATATTGATAGGGAAATGCATATTACCTTGCTTACATTGTATTGGAGTGAGAACATGTCTAGGATAATTCTCTTAATGAAGAAATCATCCATTACTTGCATGAGAAACACTACTACAATAGTTATATATCTAATAAAGATCAAGAGATGAGATATCAAAAAGCTACACTTGATGACAAGGTAGAAGAGAATGGACTAATTTGGATCAGTTTGAATGGGTTTGGTCCATCTTGGAACCATTTTGTACAATTTGTATGTGCTTGTGAGAAGCTACCTTCAATCGAAAGTTTGTGGGATGCATTTATCGAGGAGGAAATGGGATTGGAGATGGTTTCATCTTGTGATGAGGATGTACTAGAGCTAGCCCTCATTACGAGGGTGCAGAAAGGAGGGAATAAAATAGGATTTGTGAAGGGTTAGAAGAAGAAGGAAGATTCAAGATCTTCTAACCAGCAGAAGAATAATTTGAGCCATATCAAGTGCAAGAAGCATGGCCAATATGCTTCTCAGTATCTTGAGAAGTAGGGGAAGGGTAAGCAACAACATCAGTAAAACCTTCGAATATGGATGGCCACTATGCTTCTTAGTGTTCTAGGAAGAAAGGGAAGGGTAAGAAACAACATCAATAAAAATAGTTTCTAGTAATTCTAAAAGTTTCAGTTTCACACAAGTTCATTGACAAGTTTGGTACAACCTTTACCATTGTGTCATGCCTTTCGACCATCACCGTTTCAAGTGTTTGTGGTATGTTGAAAAGTGGAGCCTCAAGACATGATAGTAAACAAAATAACTTTTTTCAATTGTCCAGATGAGTATACCTCACCACTTCTAATCAATTTTATCTGCCTTTAGGACAAAGTAAACATGGCACTCCACATGAGGTACATGATGTTATCCACCTTTAGGAAAATGTAAATAGAGCACTGCACACTAGAGCCAGGTATATTTAAATTTTACAACACTTGCACACACAATTAACCTGCACGATTTGGACATTACCTTTTAAATGATCCTTAATAACCTGCAAGCTATTTCTTAGAAGCATATATTTGGATGTGATTGAATTCATCTTACATATACATTTAGTGAAGGCAAAAATATTACTAGGAGTCATCAAGGCCAACTATATGGTTGAAGATATATTTGTTGGCCTTGATGATTCCTAGTAATATTGATTTTGTATTGGAGTTTCTAAAATACATAAGAATTATATATGGTCTATTGGCATTTGAAAAATATATAGGATGTCATAAGTAATCCTAATAGTCAACTTCCCTAATTACTAGGAGGGCTTAAAACTCCACTTGTGGTTTTTGCACTAAATGTGGGTATAATTTATTGATAAAAGTGGGATCTCAGGGAGCCTTGTGTGGAAGTTGTATGTAAAGAGCAACCAAATTTAGAATTAAAACTTTGGCACAAGTGCACTCTAACAAAACTAAACAAGTTTCTCTTTATGCTTTTAGGGTATCCCAAGACACCCCTATAGATTGGTAATTACTGATTGTACATTCTAGTCTCATTGGAACTTTTTTGTCATTTGTTGGACATCAATAAAATTACTTTTCTTTACTTACTAAGAATTAAAAATGTTAAAAAATTGTAGTTTGATATGAATTCTCTGAAGGAAGGTATCCATGTGGTTGAACCTATTATGCTTTACTCTTAAATAAGATAAATGACCACCAATGGATTCCTTCTCTAGGACTTATTTCTCCTACAAATGTGGTCCTTCATTTGAGAGAGTATATTTTGTCCTATTAAGTTCTCCGGACACATGAGAGGTTCTGATCATCTGGAACTGCTTAGAGAGATCTTTCATCTAAGTATGTAAGGGAGATAAGGAAGTATCCTGAATTTGATCTTGTGCATTCATCCAATTAACAACAGTGTATATTTGTCCATGTTTTCCTTAGTTTGGAAATAGTGAGTGTCACAACAATAAAGCACAAATGCATGACTACAAATCTGATGAGTATTGTCAAGTAATTCTACATGTAGTAATTTTTTTGTTTGTGTTTCACCTATATTGCTTTTAAGTTATCAAAACGTAGTGTTATCAAAGGAAAATAGACACACGTGTTGATGATAATTATCACAATTGTAAGATATTCAACAATAAAAGTTTAAAACAATTTTTATGTGGTTTGTGTTCATTTAGTCTCATTTGTGTTATTGTTTTCCATCAGATGGAGAATCTTGACAAAGATGGTTTAAAATTTCATGCTCACATATATCTAAATTTAATAGCCAATCAACTTGCGAGTTGTAGGATGGTATAATGAATAAGTTCTCTCTCAAGGAGGCCACATAGTTATTTTAATGACAAGGCCATCATGCTTCAGCCAATGAGCAAGTTCAATATGCCACAGGGTTCATATATGAGCCTTCCAAATAATAATAACCAAGTCTGCATAGTTACTGCAGCTTTCACCAACAAGAATATACTATAATTTTACTACAACAATGACCTTCAAGGAGGCCAAGAGATTGTGTAAAATGACCATCGAGTACCAAGTGTTGAGTAATTGAACCTTCTTGTGCTCAGATTATCAATAACCTTGTTTTATGGATACCTCCAACGTAACCATAATATGTCTCTTCGGATCAATATGATTCTTCTTTAACTTTTATCTTATGTAATCCCTCAGCCTTATTCCTGCAACAAGTTAGATGATTCAATCCTTCAAGCAAGAAATCATAGTGACTTGACCCTCTCGCAAAAAATTCCTATCTTCAAATAGAAATATCCTTCCAAAACCAAAGGCACTCATAGAGAGAATAGGTGTTGAACAGTTGATACTAATCAATGATCATGGTGATCATGCTTAGAATTTGATGGAGGAATTTTAGATTCCAGGACCCTTTTGAAATATGTTTTGGTCTAGGATTTGGTACTCTTGATTGATGTCCAAGACTATAACTTCTTAGGAAAGAATCTCAGCTTCAAAGTAATGATAGAATGAATGCAAGCCTATACTTGTTATATGAAGTATTCAATATATCTTAGATAGATATATCCTGCACTTGATAAGTCCTTTAGAGATGAGAATAGTATTTCAAACAGAGATCTGTAGAGGATTGACCTTACCTCCAGGTATCATAGAAAATATCTTTCCATAAGCTTATGATGATGATATAGTCTTAAGCTTGATGAGAAGGACTGCCATAAAGTAAAATAACATACCTTGTTGTCTTCCAACTTTTGCCCGTGATAGTTGAATATCTTTATGATTGGTGCCCATGTTTACTGATTAGATCTTGAATAAGACGTTGAGAAATATCCTAGATTTGAACTCTGACTTCATTTACCACAAAGAGATGGAGGTATCAATGAAATTATTTAGTGATTTCAATCTCCTTAAGCTTGGGCTTGTCCTCACCTGAGCTTTGATACCATGTTAATTTTCAGTTAACATGTTATTTGTTTAGGTTAGATACTTCATTCAACCATATGCCCATTAATCCATTTACAAATCACATTAGACATTATATAATAGTAACTGACGAAAACATAAATGATGGATGCAGAAGACAATCTAAGACAGAAAGACATGAGATTATCGCTCAAGCCAGGGAAAAACCCCAAGATTGGGAAAACCCTAGATCAAATCTTCTTATTATTATCATAAAATGTTAAATAGAGAAAGAGAGAGAGTAAATTGATATAAAACGACTTGCTAATATGAAGATTAGGCATCACTTCTCCTAGATCCATTCAATCCTGTAATTTGGGCAGTTCGTTCATAGAGGACAAATCATATTATTGTACAAGATCAGTTTGGTTAGGGAAACAATAATCCATTGCTTTCTAAGTTGACTGATTCAAAAATCCTCCTTTCTACTGTGACCTTCCATATTTCATATGATGCTCCCTTTGGTTGGCTTAAGGAGTTGGTTTATGACCACATTAACGTAACCGTTGATATTATCTTTGTGGTTATGGATTAGAGATTTTGAAGCATGCTTCTCCGGCCCTTGAATTCTGTAAATAGTGCGGCCTTTTTCTTCTTACAAGGGATATATTATTTGTAGTAGTCCTAGCCTATTTTTAAGTTTCCATGTCATCCTCAACAAGCACCTGAATACTATCATATAAGGTCAATGAATTTCTGTTGTATTTCAGCTTCTTGGGCAAGTGATTCAAGGCCTGCGGTCAAGCTATAAGAATATCTTCTAGCTACAGACAAACTATAGGAAGAACTCCCATGTGAAACAAGCCACAACCCATATATAAGATTTTCCTTAACCATAGCAAAGCACTACTTCCAAAATCGGACCTGTTATGACAAACCCCTAACCAAAATAGTCCCAACAATAACCATAATTTATCCTCCTTAATCTTTGCTGCCACAGAGATATCTTTCTCTTTTGATTGATGTGTCCCAAATGAGAGAGAATTATCATAGATATATACAATTCAGTGGATTTGAGGGGACCTGACTTTTGATCTTCTTAATTCAACATATGGTTGAGGTCAACCCCAGTAATTTACATGAGAGAAACATAAATTCAAAATTTCACTTCTACTTATCCAAATTTGACAATCTTTAGATCGATTTTTATCATCTAGAAAAGTGTAATTCAATGCCACAATTATATTCCCCAAAGGAGATGTTCAAAGTGGAATTTAGCCCTAGTTTCCATTTTTTTTAAATAACCATAAATATTTTTTCTATCATTTTGTGTTGAATTCACAATAGTATGCTAAAAAGTTTCATTTCAATGTCTAGAAAGTAGGATATTTAAATGTGAGATATAAAGTATACATCGTTGAGCTATCTCCTTTTCAAATCTGAGTTTTTTTAGGCTACATGTTAATTATTTGAACTTTTAACTTTGAAGAAATTCTTGAATGGAATTCGTAAATACTCGAATGAATGGAGTTTGTAAGCCAGTGGTACCATAAATTGTGTTATTTATAAGATTTGACTTCCATATTTTCAAAAAATACAATGTCCTCAATAAATACTTATATGTATAAATACTTATTTTTAGGATTATATGTGTTAGAGCGGTTCCTTTATGTATTACTATAATCTTGATGTTGACAAGCTTTCGTTGACTTTTTTCATCAATTGCTCATAGAATATGCAAAAGGAAATTATTGTTAAAATGTGGCAAAAATTACATTTCTCCTAATTTCTTTTCTTTATTGTTCATGATAGGATAATCATGTTGTAGGAATGAGTTATCCTACAGTTTGTTTCAATTTGTGGATTTTTTTTTCCTCCCATTTTTTTACAAGGGTGTAGATTTCATTTTCATTTTGATGGTTTTTGCATGTATCTTATCTAGCCCCAAATGTTGGTAATGGAGTGGATCTTGAGAAGTAGTCGTGGACATAGACTCTATCAGAGGTTAATGTTACAATACCACTTCCACCTGGTATCATAAAAAGTTTAATGTTCTGTGACATAAAGAAGAGTTATTTAATGACAGTGTCAAAAGGGAAATCCCGTGTCTTATTTGTAAGTAATTTATTCGTGTTTCTTAGCTGTAAGTCATCTGTTTGGTTTTGAGCTTTAACACATGAATTATTTCGCTAATCCAATTTGCATGGCCTGTATTTCTCACCCGATGTTAGTTACTTGACATGGTTGATATAACATTCAATTCTAGGCCACTTTTAGTTTAAGTCGGATATTTTATTGATTAAAAGGATGTTCATATTTTGATTGGTTTACTTGGAGCTTGATTTAAAAAAAAAATTGTAAATTCCATGTGGCTGCTATTTTTTCAGGGTGAGTTGTTTGCACGAGCAAGGTCAGATGATTCCTAGAACATAGCTATATAACAAGTGCATAATTTACCTTTGTGGTGTATCTATTATTCTTTATATCATTGCTGGATGGTTATTGATTGATGTAAAACAGAGGATGGGGAGGTCCTACCAATTCTCTTGAAAAAACAAAATCAAATGGAGTGGTAGAATTGTGTTATAAAAGGTGAGCAAGAAATCAACACTTGAAAGGTATAACTTGATAATAATAAGCTATCTAATCTAGATCTAGAGACACAATATACCATGGAAAAAAAATGATGGTATTGACAAGTCTTCCCTGCAAATAAGCTCTAACTATTAGACCATTGCCCAAATTTTAGTTATCTGCAATGACAATAGTGACTCTAGCTTTATTTGTATGAAAGTGACTTTGGACATTGTCTTGTTTGTTTCCTATGAATGGTTTTGATTTTTAAACCCCAACTAGTTTGTTGTTAAACTAATTAAAGCTTTGATGACAAACATATAGTTTCCAAAGCTCTTTTCAAAATCTGTTTTCTTGAGCAAATTTGTCTTTTTACTTTAGGTATTGTAGATTGCTACCATGTGACATATTCTATGATATAATTTCCTAGATAAATAGACAAAAGTGTTGTACAACATAATATTTTTTAAATCTAAAGAAGCAAAATTTCCAAATACAAATTCTTTTAGACTTATTATCTAAGTTATGATTATATTTCAGCAAGGGGATTTTGTGTACACTGATATTGTGTTGTCTCTTTGGTTTCTGTCAAGTAAAAAGGTTAATAAGGAATGTGTTCTTGAGCAACAAACACACATATTATTCTACTATTGATATGGATATCCATGGTTTTCAAGGATGGAAACAAAACATAGATGTTAGTGGGATCTCCAAAGTCCGTGTTCAATGAATTTAATACTAGTGATGCTTTTGATTACTTGTCAGATAGAGAATGTCACAAGTCAAATTCAAAGAAACATAAGAAACTCGATAATGAAGGTGAAACTATTTCTTTCTGTCCAAGTCAATTTCTTTTACTTGTTGGTTGTTGTCATGTTTTAAGTGCGGACTTGTGAAATTCCAAATTGCATGTTGGTTTATGTAAAGGGGAAACACACACACACACACACACACACATATATACATATATATAAAAAAAAATATCATATGTCATTCATGGTTTCTAGAGATCCGTGTTACATTTGCACATAAATTTAGATATCATTCAGATATCTAAACACAAAGAAACAACAACATTGAGATTTTTATTTCACTCAACCTATGATTGTTGCATCTATCTTCATTAGTGTTATTCTTCCATATGATATCCACTTATGACATTTCCTTTGCAATCTTTGGTGCATTTGCTAGTTATAGGTCATTTATATATTACAAATGTCTTCAGAGTTTCACTTCTAATTGAGTATTCAACTGAACATATTGATTCTCTTATATATAATTATTTTTCCCTCCACCCACTTTTCATAACTTCCATAACCATTAGGTAGGTACCTGTAGCTTCGATGTTGCTTTACTTGTTTAGAAAAATATTGCCGAGACTTTAATTTATTGAAAGTTGTAGTATTTACAATTTATGAAGTTTCAAGGTCTAATTTTTAAAAGTCTATTTCTTTATAGAGTGCTAGCTCAATGAAATAGCACCTGCTTTATAAGCAAGAGGTTGGTGGTTCGATTCCATCATGCCTTGACATCCATATGGAATGACAATGATCAATTTTTGGTGACACAGGCTCTTTTGACCATCACCAATGAGCTTTGGTGACATTTTTTGACCCTCACCAAAATATAAAATAGTGACGGTCGATCTTCATCATTATAGTTATTATTCGTGATGGACCTTGAATGTCACCACAACACCTTTACTTCTAGCAATGCAACTTTTGGTGATGATCAACAAACGTCATCATATATATGCGGAAACAGTGATGACCATGAAAGATCCATGATGATAAATCGTTGTTGTTCATATGAAATGGTGATGTTCATTATTCGTCATTATAATAAATATTCGTGAGAGACCTTGAATGTCACCATAAGACCCATTAGAGTCGATTTGATCATGCCTCCGTCAGAGATCAAAACTCTTTTTGCATTTCCTTTTTCGGTGTCCCATCTCACTCGATTAGTTGCATTCCATTAGGAGCATGCCATAAATATGTCGGAAGGGACTTTTTCATTCATTACCCCTCATGCTTTGCACTGCTGGATCAAGTCTGTCCATCAAAATCAAGTTTTAAAAGTTATTTGCACTCATGTTTCAGTTTCTAGATCATAACAGTCATTTTAGTCATTAGGTCTAGGGTTAGTCAATTTTGTCTTTAAAAATGTGCAATAAAGTCAGTAGGCCATAGGTAAGTTCTTAATAAGTTTTCATTTCAAATATTTTTATCGTCATATGGATGGATTATGACTTTTCTTCAAAACTCTGTTTTGAAGACAAGTCGACATTTCGTTTTTTGTAATAATTTTCCAAATTTTTCAGTTCTTGAATTCTTCAGGCACAACCCTGGTCTCCTTTTCCAAATCCCATGTCGCTATTCCTACAATAATTTGCCAAGAATTTCATCATTTCAACCAAAAAATCAAGGAGGAAACAAAAAGACAGAGTTCTATTAATTGTGAAAAAGTGCCAATTTCATAACATTACAAAAATGGGTTTTGAAGAACCAAAAATCAAATCAATGTCTTTATAAGATTTTTCCATGAAGATCAATGTCATTTTGCATGCCAAGGTGAAATAAAAGCATTTCAAACTGAATTGGGTGAGCAAGTGTGTATTTTTGGGTGAAATAGCTTGCAGCTAGCCAGCGCGGTGCACAGAACAGTTGGTGTGGCGCACTAGAAGCGTGCGTCGCATTGGGAGAAACTGCCAAGTGTTATTCTAAATAGGCGTAGTGCACTAGGAGCGTGTGGTACACTGGATTCTTGGCACAGCGCATATAGTCCAAAGCCCGAAATTATTTCAAATTTCACCAATTTTCTCATAACTTGCGTGGATTTTCCAAGTAGGGTTTCTATTTTGATATTTCATCCAATTTTGTGATTAGTGATGGTGGTTTATGGATGAAAATTGGTGAACACATATATCAAACCCTCTTTCTATAAACACAAGAAAACTTGTTGACAGGGTTTCATAACTCACCATTTTTCCACCAAAATCATTCCTCCTTCTCATTGTTCCCTTGTCTTCACCAATCCCTAATTCCCTATCACCTAAATTCATTATTCCCTTCTCCTACATGCTCTATCCCAAATCCTCCAACCACAAACATAAAAACCTATACAACAATCCCAAACCCTAAACCCTATTCCCATACATAAATCCCCCAAACCCTCTCCCATATTTCCCTATCAAATTTCTCCCAATAATTCCCATTCGTCACTATTATTTCCCTTTCCTAACATCCCCTTGTTGGATTTTGTTTCCCTTGGTGATAGAATCCTATTATATTGCATTACAATGCAGCAGTTTCATACATTATTAAAGAGTAGTCCAAGAACAGTTCATATATAGTAGCATCTTTTCTTCGAGGTATTTTGTACAACAGTCATGGCATCTGAGCATTCATCAGACTATGAAGTAGAAACCCAAAGTGACTCACCCTTGGAAGAACAGGCACCCTAGAGGCCTCATAAAGGTGGCAAACATGTTAGATAAGAACCAGCCACCATTACAAAATTGTAGGCCTACCCTCTTCCTATGTAGTGTTTTCAGCATCAATCATGCTATGGGTTTTGTCAAAAGGTGGCTAGTGTTCAATTTCATCATGAGCTAGCTCATCTATTCGTGATACACTTACATGGAGATCAAGCTACCTTAGCTAGTGTCACCTTCATGCTTACACCAGAATCTGTCTCATTAGCAACCAGTATACTGAACATTGGTGAACCATGGCACAAGAAACAGAAGATTGACTGGTAGCATTATGAGCCATACATTAAAACTAGTTTCTTGAGGTGGCTCAAGAGAGTGTTCCCATTCTGATATCTGAAAGATGAATATGCTCCACTAATGAGATTGACAATGAAATATTTCAGCTGTGAGGGACGGTTCTCTCATCTTTATTCTTATCACATCATGTTTCTCATGCATTTCACCAGGGTATGGATGATGAACATTCTGTATTTCATTTGCTAAAACATAGAGAGGATGACCACCTTTATACAGTATAAAACCCCTTGGCAGCAACTTAATAGTGTCTATCATTTTTCTCTTATTAAGATTTTGGTGGTTCATCAGCCTGGATTGTAGGGCATCACTTGGGATGATTTCATCTCTCGTGACTTCTTTAGAGCTTCACAGGGATTATCAAAGGTTAAAAAGTAAGGTGGACCTTCTCATCAGTATGAGCACCATGAGACCACTAGTGTGCTGGTATTCATCACATATCAGAGAGGCAGCAAACATTTGTTTGCAGCAGCAAAGCGAGTGTTATCTTCACCGGGGTGGAAGGGGCCTCGCTTCCTCCATCAGCATCACAGGTATAGGACAAAGGCAAGAGGCCAATGCAGGATGAGGGGCCTTCAGGTGAAAGAGAGACTAACTTCATTCTCATTCATGACGATGATATAGATATGAGTCTACAAAGCGCCAAAATTATAGAGATCATCCAGGAGCAGCAAACATAGATCGAAGCCTTCTCCCTCGACTTGGAGAGGGCTAAGTGGACCATGAAATACTTGGAGCAGAGCAACAAATAGCTTGAAGATCAGCAGGCAATCATGGAGCTACAAAACATCCGCGAGAATCACCAAGCTGCACAAAGGAGAAGAATTGAGCTAACGTCAGTGGAGCAAGAGATTAATGAGGATCGAGAGGCCAATCTCGAGAGAGTTAACATGCACTTATAGAGGATGTTGGAAAA
>Ga0115844_100465_pt1 | contig 11635 bp, 6 predicted proteins | sample InSIn1gowninarea_FD_83858 | JGI IMG/M metagenome (GOLD analysis project Ga0115844, IMG submission 83858) | reverse complement strand
ATATCAGTAGATATAAAACTAACTCAATCGTATAAATTATATAGTTATTACATGCAAATAAGAATCAATTCTAATTTCTTTTCATTGTGTGATTATTAATTATTTAGCAACAATTATTTGAATCTTTATATTAACTATTCAATATTTTTATATTAACCCATTATTTAAATAATCATATTAATAATTTTTGGATTTAAATCTTACGAAACTACTTTAATCAATTCCAATAAAACTTCATTCTTATTCTTTTGTTGTTGGAGGATACATGAAAGTATCATACCATATCAAAAGAGTGGAGGGAGGTGCACAGATATCATACAAATAATGAATTCCTTAAAAAAATGTGCATTTGTAACTTTGCCAAAAGAAGGGATGCAGGTGGAATAAATTGCGACGATGTATTAGTATCTTTTGTAAGGTTCATAAGATGTTTGTAATTATCTGCTACCACCACAACACCTTTCTGGATAGGCTCGTCCCATGAAAGGGAGTCACCATTGTCATTTGTGCAAGGAATAAGAATTTTTAGCGTTGTAACATAATTATTCCAATCTACAGACTTATGTCCAGTCAATCTAAGATGTGTCGCCTTTTTCCATGTCGGATGGACCCCATTCGAACATTTGATTACTTGATCCAAAAAAATAATACCTCTCTTGTGAAGTGCCTCGATCATTTCATTAGAAATTGTATAGGATTTTGGAATGCTAACAATCCTATCCTGCCCAATAATCAACAAGTTTCCTTTCCCAAATGTCCATTTCACCCGACGTAGGAACCTTACCATGATCTTTTGGAAACTCGTCTAGATGTACGGTCCCCTATTGATATTGATCTCTTCCATCTTGATCCAGTGTACGTTAGGCCTTTGCTTCTGATATTCCCCCAAATGCTCCCACAGAAAAGTGCCCGCCAGAGAGAATTCATTAACATTGACCAACCAAATACTTGGGAGTTCAATATCCCCCAGCGATCTAATTCCTTGGGTATAGGGATAGAAATACAATTAGCTAGATGATATTTTCATTACTTACTAGCACCAGACCACATGAAACGTGCCAGAAGAGAACTAATTTGGGAATTTATATGAACCAGAAAAACAAAAAGGTGCATCCAATAAATCAACTTTTGTTGAAGGACATATTATATCAGGGTAAATCTCCCACCTAATGAGAGCCAGCGATTTGCCCAAACCATAAGCTTCTTATCAAATTTTGAGAGAATCGATGCCCAGTCTCGTGAATGGTAGCATGTCGGCTTTAGCTTAAATCCCAGGTAGGAAAAGCCATCCTGTAGGAGTTTCTTTCCCGCCGCAAATAACTCTGCAATGTAGTTGATAACAGATTTATTTCCTTAAATGAGAAAGGATTTATGTCCATTTCTAATGAGACCCAAAGCCTATCCAAAATGGTGAAGTATATAGTGAAGTGCCTACCATTGTGACCTAACCATCATCTTGAAATTTATGATATCATCAAGAAATAAAATATATGATATACTTACCTATGGCACCATTGTAGTCCCTTGAATTTACCCAAAACATTTGTTGAGTTTGTCTTCTTGTTGATGTCATCCATAATAAGAATGAAGAGCAGTGGGGATAATGAACATCCTTGTCAAAGATCCCTGCCTGCTCGAAGAAAATCAATAGGAAATCCATTAATTAGGACAAGGAGCTAAATATTTGTGACACATGCCATGATCCATTTGAAATTTCGAATCTCAAGCCCAATATTTAGTAGAATAATCCTGAAAAAATTCTAGTCCACATAATTGTATTCTCTCTCCAAATATATCTTCATAACCATCGATTCCAGATGTATGGTTTGGATGGAGTGGATGCACTCTTGAGCAATGGAAATTGCGTCATGAATATATCTATTGTGGAGAAACCCAAATTGTTCCATCGATATATGAACAAAGAGAATGCCTTTGATTCATTCAACAATCACCTTTGAAATAATATTGCATATGATATTGCACAAATATATCGACCTGAAGTCTGAGAAAGTGTCCGGAGAGGTGACCCTTGGGACGAGTAATGAAGTTATATTTAATAGAACCAGAAATGAACTGCCTATTTTGTGATTCCTCAACCATATCTAAAAATTCTTGTCCCATAAGCTCAAAAAAATGCAGAAAGATTTCCACTGTCCAGTTATCAGGTCCCAAACATTTATCCAACTGTCCAGCTATCAAGTCCCAAACATTTATCCCTGGTGAAAGATTTAAATCTTGAATGAATTTTCTCAAAGGAAACTAGTCTATAAAGGGCATCATTTGCTTCCTGATCAAACATCCTCAGGTATTTCTCAACACCACATAGTTGATTTTCAATGAGGTTCTCACTTCTAGCTGAGAAGAGGTTTTGGAAAAATTTAATAATCTCTTTCTCAATTTCCACATCAGTAAATCTATAGTTTCCATCTACTGCCTTGATGCTCCAAATAGCATTTATATTTCTCCGATGGAGGGAGAATCGGTGAAAATATTTGGTATTACGATCCCTCGCACCAATCCAAATTCATCTAATTTTTAGACTCTGTGTTTTGTTTTATCAACAAGATGTGCTTTCTCCTATCTTCCAAGAGTTTCAATCTTTTTGAAGTGTGCAAGGAGGGTGGCCCCTTCAAGAGACTCTCACCAATTATTGGAACTTCATCAACCAAAGCTTTCGATTCCATGTATAGTCAAACCTTCTTCTCCCACTCCCACACATGAACCTAGCTCTTTAGGGCACTTAATTCCATAGAAATGTTATCCATGGTCAATTGACTAAGCCGCATGCTAGAGAAATTCTACAAATCAGCGACCAATTTATTAAAATTGTCATATTCTAGCTAGATCCTATTGAATTGTAAGGGGATACCTCTCAGAACTGATTTTGTGCACGTACCATTTCAGAATAATAGCACAGTGATCTGAGATGTATATCTTCTCAACCATTGATCTTATATTTCCAAGAACTTTGAATAGGTTTTGATGTACCATAAATCGATCAAGTCGCTTCCCAATAAATTGACCACCACTTCTGCCATTATGCCACATAGGCTCTAGAGGAACAAGGAAAACATCTACTAGATGGTTATCCTAAAAGAGAGTGTTGAGGCAATCTGATAGAGGGTTGCCATGACCCTTTGACCCCCAATACTCATTCCTAGATAAAATCACATTATAATCACTTGCAATAATCAGTGATCCAATTTTAAGGAGATCCAAATATTCCACCCAATCCAAGAAACATCATCTATATTCATATGGGGCATATATGTTCCATATATAGATCTTCTCACTTAGACCTCAGATATGTCCAGAGAGTAATATACCCACAAAAAACTTATGAACTTTCAGATTTGCCCAATAAGGGTCTGACAGAGCCATGAAACCCCCAGACAAACCAAAAGAGTCAATAGAAACCATGCACGAGTGAGGATAGACCGGTCTAAAATATGCTAAGGATCTCACCAAAATCTACCATGGTTTCCTAAATGAGGACAATAGAAGGTTGCACATAAAGGATGAAGTAGCACAATGACAACCTTTTAGAGACGTTCCCCAAGCTACACATACCGAAGGATAAAATGGACATCATGGCCCTATCTCAGAGGGTGCACATGCTCTAAGGGCCCTAGAAGAGGAGATTTCTAGGATAGGTACATCAAATAGACTAGAAGAATCATGAAATATATGTTTCCTAGATGATTTCCTCCTGAAGTGTTGATTTCCCTTGCCAGTTTGATGACTAGTGGTGATGCTTTTAGAAGACTCAAGGTTGATGACAAAAGAAATGACGCATGATGTCCCTTTGTGGACAGTAAGGGATCTAAGGTCCATAACCGAAATTAGCATTAGAAATTCTAATTCATTCTCCACTGAGTCGTGATGGGAAGAGGGAGGTTGTGGATCCAAAGGAGGGTGATGGGAGGGCAATAAAGATTCAGAGGATAGGGGATCAACAACAGCCACTTGTGCAAATTGTGGAATGACAGAGGGATCCTTGGAGGGAGAAATAGATGGAGATTCTAAGAGAGGAATGAGGTGGGAGGCCATGCCAGCATAAGGTAAAATGGAAAGCCCCAACAAAGGCAAATATGGCAGTCGAGGGTAAGGATTTTGTGACCCCCCCAGAGAGTTGTTTGACATATTAACATGAGAAGATCTAAGAGACTGTGTAGAAATAGATAGAAGATTATTACCAAGTATAGACGGCTCATCAGAGGATGTAGAGGTACCTTTACCTATTGTCAATAGAGGCCAAGAATATCTCTAATAGTGTCCATAAGAAGGCTAAAGACCGTCTTGACGTGGTTCATCAATTCCAGGAAAACGCCTAGGGAATCTCTCCAATAGATGTTTGGTGTGGTGGCATAACAAAAAATGGAATGGAGTTCCCAATAGTTGATCCTCTGACTGATATGAAATGTTTCCCATTCCAATAGGCACCCCATATAATCCACCTCAACTAAGATCTAGGCCACCCTCGTATCGAGTGCCCTACACCCTGGGATCCATGTATACAAAATGTCCCACCACGTTCCCAATGTCCACCAGAGCGTTTTTGGTCCAAAATATAGTGGAAAACCAACAAGTTTAACCGATATGTCGTTATTCTTTGGGGTGTCCATGAGTGGACTGAAACTGGCATACAATCTACTCAGTTGTAGGAAACTCTTCCTTTGAACCCATATGATCAATAAAATATGCTTAGAATCCTCCTTACGCAAGAAGTGAAAACTATACCACTAATTTAATAATATGCTCACCTTAGAGGTGTACCCTAGGATAGGCATCCACTGGGTCGATACCCACCCCATCATGTTCTGACAAAGAACCACTACCCTACCAGTGCCTCCTTTTGTAAACTTACCATCCGATCCCATAGGAAATCATTTCCAAAACTCAAAAATTTAGGCTCCACAGTGCACTTGATGTTTTTGTTCTGCGTTCTACGATGATCCAAAGGTCCAGGAAGTTGTTTTCAGGATCAACGGTCCTCCTCAATCAACATAAATGCAAGTGGATGCATATCTGACTGCAACATGTGCCTTGCATGTATAGTTGGTGAGTCAACACCCTGAGAATGTGTCCTGTTTCCATAACTTTTCTCTACAACTAGCATGGCACACACAAATTCCTCTTGTGTGGATATAGCTGCATCAAGTGATTTGATAAAACCCTTTATCGACTACCACTGGGGATAAACAACATGAAGTGCCTCTTCAACTTTCAAAACAATAATCAACACCAACCCCACACTACACAGAGAGCATCAAAAGATTCCTCCAACCATGGAAACTCTTAAAGGTGAAAAAATGTGTTATCAACCAAATCTAGGATAACCCATATATGGAATTAATGACCCTCGTGCCAATATTTTTTGGAGTTGTCTTTAGTGCGACTTTTTGGATTTTTTGGTGCTGGAATCCAATGGAAACAATTATGGTGAAATATTAATTTGTGTTATTTAGACTAGTTTTTGACTGTATATATGGATTCAATACCTTGAAGAACCCTAGGTCACTTTTACTGTGCATGTTTACCCATCAAACTTGTGATTTCAATGAATTTCTACCAGATTTTAGAGAAATTAGTCCGGAAAAGCTTCCAATAAGTTGCACTAAAAACAACTTGATATTTTTTCCAACCAGAGAATGTTGGAAGGAAATAATCCACCTAAGGTATAGAGCACCCCAAATAAATATGTTATGAATATTTTCCCAAGGTCACCTATTTGGGATGTAATTTGGGAGCCTTCAAAAACCCTAACTTTCTTGGATCATATCTATGAAACTATAGCAATACAAGATCTAAAATTAAAACTCGAGGTTAAGAAAATTTTTGACTCAAATGGGTTTTTTGTTTAGCTTCTAAAACTTCATAGAGAAAAATTTATAGTGAACATTCCACGATGACCTATTTGGAGCAGAAAACCCTAAAACCCAAAGCTCTGATACCAAATGTTATGCAACTAGCTCACAAAATAGAAGAAAAGATAGATCAACGACTTCAAAATCAACCTCTTCAAGGCCACAACCTCCTTTACATTACAAAAATGAACAATTCTTGGATGATACAAATGAAAAAACCTCCTTTCTATATATAGGAGTTTCTGGGGTTACAATATAATCGAAGCCGACATAACAATAATAATATAAGGGCACAAAATTAAGAATAGTGGGCTTCTATGGGGCACAATAATAACAATATGGGGATAATAGGGGTACAACAATAACAATAAGGGCTACAATGACAATAGTAATAGGTGAATCACTTGTACTATAAGGACCTAACAAAATACGAAGGACCCACGACAAGAATACCCAAAAAGAGCCACTGCCTCCACCCATAATAAAATAGCCAAAAGACAATTGTAGATAGATTGGATGTATAGAAAAATTCTCCCCCAGAAAATCGCGAGCACATACTAACTCAGATCCCCAATGAGCAAGATCTCACCTAAATCCCAGCCACTCTGTCGAAATTTCAATTTCCTTGAGAAACGAGGAAAGTGTGCACACCTGAAATGTTCAATACCACAACTCAAATCAACGATCATAAATGAGGTTCAATATGACCGATACACCAAACATGTGTGCCACAAGATTTTAGTACACCCTAAAAGTACTACTTCCAAATGGCACCTCCAGCGATATCCATCACCGAACCGTTTTACCTCCAAACTTTTTGATTTCTTACCCTTAGGAAAAGGTGATCATGAAAATCCACCACCCCAGTGCCACCTTCTCAAAGCCACAACACAACAACATCCATCTAAAACAATAAAAAGGAACCGATGACCACAAACTTATCACAGAAAAATTTCAATGATACCACATATGCAAAAGTTACTCACAACAGCGGTAACACCAGCAACCCAGAATCCTCCACCACTGATGGCATCACCTAAATCTAATGTCCTTAAAAGGTCATGAGATGTTAAAATAATTTATCCACTTCCTCCACAAGTACTGAAAACTCTTATGTTCCTACTACACCCCAACCTTAGAAACATCCCCTACCAATCCCCCTTCAAGTGCATTTCTTCAAGTGTGCTTCTCGTATAATCCACCTCAACTAAGATCTAGGCCACCCTCGTATCACGAGTGCCCTACACCCTGGGATACATGTATACAAAATGTCCCACCACGTTCCCAATGTCCACCAGAGCTTTTCTGGTACAAAAATATAGTCGAAAACCAAGAAGTTTAACCGATATGTCGTTATTCTTTAGGGTGTCCATGAGTGGGCTGAAACTGGCATACAATCTACTCAGTTGTAGGAAACTCTTCCTTTGAACCCATATGATCAATAAAATATGCTTAGAATCCTCCTTATGCAAGAAGTGAAAACTATACCACTAATTTAATAATATGCTCACCTTAGAGATGTACCCTAGGATAGGCATCCACTGGGTCGATACCCACCTCACCATGTTCTGACAAAGAACCACTGCCTTACCAGTGCCCTGTTTTGTAAACTTACCATCCGATCCCATAGGACATCATTTCCAAAACTCAAAAATTTAGGCTCCACAGTGCACTTGACATTTTTTTTATGCCTTCTACGATGATCCAAAGGTCCAGGAAGTTGTTGTCAGGATCGGCGGTCCTCCTCAATCAACATAAATGCAAGTGGATGCAGATCTGACTGCAACGTGTGCCTTGCATGCATAGTTGGTGAGTCAACACCCTAAGAATGTGTCCTATTTCCATAACTTTTCTCTACAACTAGCATGGCAGACACAAATGCCTCTTGTGTGGATATAGCTGCATCAAGTGATTTGATAAAAACCTTTATCGACGACCACTGGGGATAAACAACATGAAGTGCCTCTTCAGCTTTCAAAACAATAATCAACACCAATCCCGCACTACATAGAGAGCATCAAAAGATTCCTCCAACCATGGAAACTCTTAAAGGTGACAAAATGTGTTATCAACCAAATCTAGGATAGCCCATATATGGAATTAATGACACTCGTGCCAATATTTTTTGGAGTTGTCTTTAGTGCGACTTTTTGGAGTTTCTGGTGCTGGAATCCGATGGAAAAAATTGTGGTGAAATATTCATTTATATTATTTAGACTAGTTTTTGACTGTATATATGGATTCAATACCTTTAAGAACCCCTAGGTCACTTCCACTGTGCATGTTTACCCATCAAACTTGTGATTTCAATGAATTTCTACCGGATTTTAGAGAAATTAGACCGGAAAAGCTTCCAATAAGTTGCACTAAAAACAACTTGATATTTTTTCCAACCAAAGAATGTCGGAAGGAAATAATCCACCTGAGGTATAGAGCACCCCAGATAAATATGTTATGAAGATTTTTCCAAGGTCACCTATTTGGGATATAATTTGGGAGCCTGCAGAAACCCTAAATTTCTTGGATCATATCTATGAAACTATAGCAATACAAGATCTGAAATTCAAACTCGAGGTTAAGAAAATTTTCGACTCAAATGGGTTTTTTCTTAGCTTCTAAAACATCATAGAGAAAAATTTATAGTTAGCATTCCACAATGACCTATTTGGAGTAGAAAACCCTAAAATCCAAAGCTCTGATACCAAATGTTATGCAACTAGCTCACAAAATAGAAGAAAAGATAGAACAACGACTTCGAAATCGACCTCTTCAAGGCCACAACCTCCTTTACATTACAAAAATGAACAATTCTTGGATGATACAAATGAAAAAACCTCCTTTCTATATATAGGAGTTTAAGGGGTCACAATATAATCAAAGCCGACATAACAATAATAATATAAGGGCACAAAATTAACAACAGTGGGCTTCTATGGGGCACAATAATAACAATATGGGGATAATAGGGGCACAACAATAACAATAAGGGCTACAATGACAATAGTAATAGGTGAATCGCTAGTACTATAAGGATCTAACAAAATACAAATGACCCATGGCGAGAATACCCAAAAAGAGCCACTGCCTCCACCCATAATAAAATAACCAAAAGACAATTGTAGATAGATTGGATGTATAGAGAAATTATCCCCCAGAAAGTCGCGAGCACATACTAACTCAGACCCCAACGAGCAAGATCTCACCTAAATCCCAACCACTCCGTCGAAATTCCAATTTCCTTGAGAAATGAGGAAAGTGTGCACACCTGAAATGTTCAATACCACAAATCAAATCAACGATCATAAATGAGGTTCAATATGACCGATACACCAAATATGTGTGCCACAAGATTTTAGTACACCCTAAAAGTACTACTTCCAAATGGCACCTCCAACGATATCCATCACCAAACCGCTTTACCTCCAAACTTTTTGATTTCTTACCCTTAGGAAAAGGTGATCATGAAAATCCACCACCCCAGTGCCACCTTCTCAAAGCCACAACACAACAACATCCATCTAAAACAAAAAAAAGGAACCGATGACCGCAAACTTGTGGCAGAAAAACTTCGATGATACCACATATGCAAAAGTTACTCACAACAGTGGTAACACCAGCAACCCAGAATCCTCCACCATTGATGGCATCACCTAAATCTATTGTCCTTAAAAGGTCATGAGATGTTAAAATATTTTATCTACTTCGTCCACAAGTACTGAAAACTCTTATGTTCTTACTACACCCCAACGTCAGAAACATCCCCTACCAATCCCTGTTCAAGTGTGTTTCTTCAAGTGTGCTTCTCACTTTCATCGAGGGAAATGCGAATGCTCCAAACAAAAAAGAAACAAGATATATATTACATAGAAAAACAACAATATGATGTGTATCACATCCAAAATGGGAAAAAAAGCATATTTAGGAAAAAAACCGAGGCTTGTATTTCTTAGGAATAACAATTGAGCACGAAGCAACTTCAATATTCCATTATTAGTACTCGAACTCGCCCACAGTTAACCTATATTACTCATGGGTCACAATTTAGTTTAGAAAATAATAGAAAATTTGGGAAGAATTTAAGAAAACGTGGAAAAGGTTTTTGGAAATATAAGTTACAATTATCAAACTTAAGAATTTTGGATGCCAGGGAATTTTGTTTATCGTTTGATTGGGAGAGATTGATACTTGAGAATTTTGGATGTCAGGGAATTTTGGTTATAGTTTGATTGGGAGAGATTGATACTTAAGAATTTCGGAACCCGAGAAATTTGGGTTATAGCTTGATTGGAAGAGATTAATGATAGAAGTCATTTTGGCTAAAGAAAAACATTTAAAAAAGTGTTTTAAACTTCCCACAATCTTTGATAATAAACATCTCACAAAAATCGAAATTCTTCTAACAAATTAGCTGACCCAAGCTTGTGCTCAGCTTAGTCCAAAACAAAAAAAAACAAAACGTACTTACTGTAGTTAGTGAGTAAACAAAATTGTAAACTATGTTGATTTCTTACCTCCCTTTCGTATAGTTATTGAGTAAACGAAATTGTAAATTATGTTGATTTCTTACATCCCTTTCGCATATAAAAGGATTATTTTGAAATTTGAAACTTATATTTTATCATATATTACAATTTATCTTTTCTTTTTCGTTATACGTATCACAATGATCCCCAAATAAATCTACTTATGAACTCATTGTTAACATAGGAATTACAAAAACATTTTAATCTACTAAATTCTGTGAAGTTAATGATATTCATTGACACAACCATTGATTTTTTTTATATTTAGCATAAAAATTTGCCTTCGAACAATGATTTCGTGCACTGTTTTTATTCAAAATTAAAATGGCAAAGGACATCATGTACAAAATTGTAATGACCCAGTGTGTAAATTGGGTAAACTTATCATGTTATTCGTTAGAAATTTAAAATTTACTCAATATTCAGTCGTTAAATGGTAAGTGGCATGATGTAAGGCTTTAACAATTCCATGCCTAACATTTATTAATCTTTCATTTTATTTGACATCCTCACTATTAGGAGGAAGAGTGGCAACGAAAAATTCCAATCACCTATACTGCTTGCTTTATGGTAATCAAATATGTTGTTTGTCGTTGTGTTAATGTAATCTTCAAAAATATGCGAAGAGGCTTTGGCTCAATGGTAGCCATGAGGGATGAGGACCGGAGGATTATCAGAAGTTGAATGAGCCATGAGAGTTGCAGCCTACACATTTTGGAGGTTCTTGTATGCTTTAGCCCAGATTCAGGACTGCGACGGCCTCTCCAGTTGTATTAACTTTTTGTTATGGTCGGTGATAACTACTGGGAGGTAACCTGACAATGAGTCTGTATCTCTGAGCAGGTTACATGACAATGGGTTAGTGTCCACTCGACCTATGCATGGTGTAGGTTAACTTTGCGTTTGAATCTTTGTTTGTGTCTTCTAAGAGTGTGGTTGTAATATCTTAGATACTTTTTACGTTTATGGTATTGGGGTGCTCCGTTTTGGTCCCTTAACACGCTACAACTCAGTGTGTTGATTTGGATGTTGTTTCGGGTTTTGGATGCTCTTCTTTCTCATTTCTGTGTGGTGGTTGGGAGGCTTTTTTGGGGCGGCTTGCGGATTTGTTGGGTTTTGAAGTTTAGGAATGCTTTTATTTCCCATTTTGGATGTGATACACATCATATTGTTGTTTTTCTATGTAATATATATCTTGTTTCTTTTTTGTTTGGAGCATTCGCATTTCCCTCGATGAAAGTGAGA
>Ga0115844_100461_pt1 | contig 11659 bp, 12 predicted proteins | sample InSIn1gowninarea_FD_83858 | JGI IMG/M metagenome (GOLD analysis project Ga0115844, IMG submission 83858) | reverse complement strand
AAGAAGATGGCGAGCAGTGGAAAGATAGAGATTGAGAAGTTCAATGGTCAGAGTTTTGAGTTGTGGAAACTCAAGATGGAGGATCTGTTGGTGGATAAAGATCAGTGGATCGCGGTAGATCCGGGTACTAAACCAACGGGAGTGACCGATGAAGAATGGAAGAAGTTGGATCGGAAGGCAAAGAGCACAATACGATTGTGTGTCTCAGATTCAGTATTGCTGAATGTATCAGGGGAAAGAAACTGCTTAAAACACCTTACTATTTATTTTTCACAAATAATACTAGTGCTCCCCAAGGAGACATATTTGGCCTTATGTACCCCTTGTCCAGCATTTCCTTTAGCTGTAATTTTAGCTCAACCAACTCCAAAGTGCTCATTCTATATGGGGCCTTAGATGTTGGTGCTACTCCAGGTATCAACTCGATAGAGAATTGTATCTCTCTGTGAGGGGGTAATCCAAGAATCTCTACTGGAAATACATTTGCATACCATCACAAAACTGGGTACCTTCGAACCATCTCAACCCCCTCTTTCTATGTCACTCCATCGATGCCCTCATCTCTAGAAACCCATCTTGCGAACATTGTACATCCCTTCCTACAACTATGTTTGATCTGCATGGCAGTGAGTAACCTCACTGATATGGTCTTTTTATTGCCTTGTAATATTTTCTTTTTTCCTTTCTCATCTAAGAATTATATCGTTTTTTCATAGCAATCCACCTTGGCCTGGTGCATGTATAGCCAGTTTATTCCTAGTGATACGTCATACCCACCCAATGGCAGCACATTCAACTGAGTTGTTGTGATCATGCCACTGAGTTCCAATACACATGACTTCACCCATTGGTTGATCCTTCTCTCTTTCCCTGTTGCTAACTAAACTAGGCACGGTTCTTGATGCGGTTCCTTGTCCAATTGGAACTTTTCGACAAGATTTGAGCTGACATGGCTATAATTAAAACATGTATTAATAAAAATAGAAATGGCTTATTCATGTAGCTTACCTTCCATCTTAATGATGGATGCCTTGCGATCTTCTTGGTGGTTATCCAATGACATGTAAAACCTGGGAACAGTCTGGGCTACTTCGCCCACTGTGCTCACTTCTTGCACATTGTAGATTCTAGTTCCAACCTCTTGTTGATGAGGGAAATCCCTTCTCTTATGGTCTCGACCACATGTCCAGTAATTAAGTGGTTCTTGGCCTTCAATCCTAGGTTGCATCAATGTCGATTGTTGTACATTCCTTTTAACAACGTTGTTTGCCTTTTACTGAGATTTTCTTATATGAGCTGGGTGTTTCTTTCCTTCTGGGTTCTTCCTAGACAAACTCACATTTCACCTCGTAGTGTTGAAAACGCAGCAAGAAATTCCTAATTTAATTTTCCTTGATTAAATTAGGAGAAATTTCAATTTCAATTTCAATAGAATACTTGGAGGTAGTTAAGTGAGGTGAAATGGGTATTGTCACTCAGTTAACTCAGTAAATTTGAGTTGGAGACACTTGAGTTCATTTCTACATGGTTGATTGCTAATTTGTAGCAATCTATTTCAATTAATTTGATTTATTGTCAATGTAACTAGTTCTCATTGTTAGTAGAACTAGTGGAGGCCAAGTTAAGGGTGTGTAACTTTTTTTCACACTGAGTGATCATCCAAGTAACTAATCAATCAACCCAAAATAATTGTTGCATGCAGATAATTCAAGTTACCCAGTTGATATTGGAGTTCAAGGGAAGTGTACTATCAAATGTAGAATTTTCCAGGTTGTATAGGTGGTGCATGCAGTCAAAGAAGGGCCTAAAGGAATTGCACAATTCTCAATGAATAATTTCCCTAATTAATAGGGGTCTAATTCCTCATCAAACAACGTGAGGAAATAGGAGCTGGGTAGGCCGGTAAATTGGCTAATTATTGGCCAGATTCAATAAATGAAGCTATGAGATAGATTATACAAGTGCAGGGTGTTCTCAAGCTTGAGAAAGCATTGTATTTCTTCTCTATTATTTGATTAATGCAATATAAATAGTAAGGTGTTTTAAGCAGTTTCTTTCCCCTGGATAAATATTTGTGTATGTGTGTTGAATCCTGATGCATTTTAATGATTTGTATTCTTGATCATGAATTTTCTTTCACATATGAGTAGAATAGCTTCTAGTCTTGTGATTTAGAAAATTTCACGAGCAGTTTAGAATATACACATTAATTTCTACATGGTATCAGAGCTAGATTCACGTTAGAGAAGATATTCTAAAGTTGTCATTGCAGGAGGTTTGAATTTGAAGATTAGTGTTACATGTTTTCTCTAGGACTGAGAAGATGGATTTCAATGGGCTCGAGCTCGAGTATGCTTTCGAAGGAACCATAAATTTTGTGGCATGGAAGATTTACATGGAGTCAATATTGGATGATAATGGGTTGCTAGAATACATCAAGATAGATGTAGCAAAACCCCTAATATTTGATGCCCAAGATCTTCCTTAGTAGAAGCAAGATGTGGCTAAAGCAAGGAGGATCATATTGGAGGGAGTTCAGGATCATATTGTCTTGAATCGCCATGAGAAAGAGACTTTGTTCGTGATGTGGAAAACACTGACAGAGTTGTTTGAGAACTATAGTGACCATAGGAAGCTAGCACTCAAGGACAAGAATCGAAGTGTTAAGAAGAAAAAGAATGAAACAATTCTGTAATACTTGAATAGGTTTAGACAGTGTCATGATGAACTTGGAGGAGTCAATGTTAATGTCCCTGAATAAGATATGGTATCTCTAGCCCTCTTGGGCCTTCCCAATAGTTGGCATAGTTATCAATATTTTGTAAATGGTATAGAGAAACTACCAATATGGGAGTCGTTATGGTCTAATCTAGTGCAGGAAGAAATAAGGCGAAGAAACATAAACCATACTTCATAAAGGGAGAGGATGAAAAGAATTATGTGTTGGCTAGAAAGGAAAAGAAAGGGAAAGGGAAGAAATCCCAATCCAAAGAAGAATCTGGTAAAGGGGGAAAGAAGAAGGACTTGTCCAAAATCAAGTGTTTTCACTTTCATGAACTGGGACACTATGCCATGAAATTTCCACACAAGTAGGCAAGAAAGAAGACCATGGGAGGAGTAGCAAGTGAAGCCTTGGCTTCACAGTTCAAACTTGATTACCCTCATTGCATGCATGGAAAGCATAGTGATGTGTAGTGTGTGGTATCTCAACAAAATTTCCTCATTCCACATGACGAACAACAACAACAAAAATCAGTGACTTGGAGGAGAAGGATCTCCAGATGCACATCGAGATGGGAGATAATGGAAGGTATAGCATGACCAGAATTGGTACAATTACTTTTCATAGGGAGGTTGGCTCCCCTTTTAGGCTCAAGGATGTGATGTATGCATCGGTTCTAAAGAAGAATCTAGTTTCCATCATGGTGTTGGAAAATTGTGGATACAATTTGATATTCAACAAAAGAAAGGATTTCTTGAGACACATCATCGTAAGAAAAGTGAAGCAGGCCTGGGATCAAGTGAAGAACCTCTACAAATTAGATGTGGAAGGCTATGCAGCATTGAGCACAAAAGCAGAGAAGGTGCAGAGCTAAGATGTCGGCGAATTATGGCATAGAAGACTTGACCATTTGCATCATAGCACTTTGAAGATCATGCAGCGGGTTTATACAATCCTCCCCAATGGAGAACTAAAGCAGTGGGATAAATGCAAAGGGTGTACATTGGGCAAGTTCACAAAATCCACCTTCAATGATTGGGATAGCAGGGCACATGCAATACTTCAAAATATCCACTCTGATGTATGTGGAACTTTCTCAATAGCCTCTGTTGCCAAGCACATGTATTATGTTATATTTATAGATGATTTCTCATTAAATTTTTGGATCTACTTCATACAGAAGAAAGACCAGATGTTCTCCAAATTTGTTGAGTTTCAAGAACTTGTTGAGATAGAGACTGGAAGGAAAGTGAAGGCTCTCAGAAGTGATAATGGTGGTATGTGTTGAATGAGTTTTTAAAAAAATGTGTAGAGGATGGAATTTGACGGGAGTTGACAGAAACTCATAACCCACAATAGAATGGGGTGGCTAAGAGGAAGAATAGAAGTATTGTGGGAGAAACACGGGTGATGTTGCATGACCAAAGCATACCTCTACACTTGTGGTTTGAAGCATGCAACACAATGGTCTATTTTTAGAATGGGAGTCCTCATAGGATTCTTGGCATGAGTACACCAGATGAAGCTTTTTCAAGGAAGAAACCATATGTGTCACACTTCAGGATCTTTGGATCATCATTTTACTATCATGTTTCAAAGGAAGCAAGGAAAAATCTAGAGCCGACATCCGAGTTAGGAATATTTGTGGGGTACATAGATATTCCTCATAACTATCGTGTGTACTTGTTGTATAATTTTCTCTACAAATCAGCTAACTCACTAATATCATGTAGAAATTTCACCTACAGATCCAACTGATATATGCAATGTACTAAAGCATAATACTAGATCTACATCTACCATAAAATTAGTGGAAGCTCAATTGAACATGAGCAACATCAAGCATGAACACATATAACTGATAAGAAGGAAACAATCACACATAACACAAAATATATCACTGGGGAAAGCACCAACATAAAAGCCCAACATTGTATTATCAATCAAGTGGAAATCCTTAACAACATACAAAAAGAATCAGTGTTGGGTTGTGTTATATTCTTTCCACGACTAACCCACGTAGTTAACCGGGGGGTTAGAGGGGGGGCGGAGCCCCCCCTTCGTTGCGCCAACTGCACAGCAGGGGGGTCACAGGGGATTTGAGGGGGGCGAGTAGCCCCCCTCTACAGGGTCCGGGGCAGCGCTCCGGGAAAAAAAAAAAAATTGGACCCTATATTAGGTTGGGCGAACCTACCTATGGTTTTTCGGTCCATGGTTTTGGACGCGATGGTTTTCGGTCCATGGTATTGGATGCTTCGGCATGTATAAATATGTATTGTAACATTGAAAGGAATATAATGAAAAATCAATCTGGTAGTCCCGGTTTTGGGATCCAGGGGAAAATATTTGTGTATAGTGGTTTTATGTGTTATGCGCTCGTTATTTTTTATTTTCTGTGTTTTAGAATTTGTATGTGGGTAATTTCTGTATGGGGTTAAAACCTACAGGAAAGGTGAGTGGAAAAATTTTGATTGAAAAAATTCAAAAGTTTGGTACTAGTGTCATAATAGAGAGGTAACTGGAAATAGGAAAGAAAAGCTTTGGAAAGAGTTTAAAAGGTGGAATTAGTGGCTCTCGGTTGATTGACATATCACTTAGAAACATCTCCAATGAGCGTGCGTTCGAACAGACGAAGACAGATGGTGTCTTTAGTAATGGAATTTGGCGAACACCATATGTGGAAGGAGTGAACATGATTAGTTAAATCTTCTCTAGAATTAACTTCAAACTTTGGGATGTCTAAAGGGAGTTTAGTAGGCATAGCTGGCCAAGTTGGATCATTTGGAAAAGAATTATTGAGAAACTGGTTGAAATCAGGGAGACTCAAACCAGCCATAAAAGGAAGCAAGGGAGTAGGAGTTTGCAGACAACGCTCATGGTAATTTTAATAAAATTCTGAAAAAGTCCAGAAAAAATCCAAAACGTGGGTACTAATCTAGAACAATGGAAAACACAGGTTTTGGGGAAAATAGTGCAATCTGAAATGCATATCTAGTGCTAAAAGTCTATTTTACTCTTGGGACTCTTTCTCGACAGATCTCAGACAAATTTTTCCATCTCTTGCTCAGCTGGTACTTGTGACCTACGAAAAGAACTAGAAAACCACCAAAATTAGAAAAATTGACAAGAAATGAAATAATACTATAAAGAGAAATTGAGAGGCTAAAAATAGTTGTAGAAAACCCTGAAAATTTATAAAAATTTAGTTACCCAATAACTTTTTGTTACACTAGTCAAGTTACCATTTGTTAGTGTGAAATTTCTGAGAAGGTGTACCAAAAAAACTTCACTTAAGTCACTAGGTGACACATGACCCTAGCAACAAGTTGATGGTTTCTTGTGATTCAGATCAACAATAAAAATGGAAAATGTGGAAAAACAAATATAGATGATATAGAGTAGAAAGTAGTGTTAAATATTTCCAATGAAATAACCTGAATGGAAAGACTTTAATTGAATAAAGTCTTTATTAAAAAACAAATGGTGGAGGAGATCTACAAAAGGGTTTGTAAATCATCCTCCAAGGGATGGGTCTTTTCATGTCCTTGATGCTTCATAAATGATCTTCTCTCTCAATATGTGAAAAACCCATAAAAAATGTGGAGAATGCAAATGGGAGCGCACAGAAAAGAATACAATAATGGTGATTATGATTATGATCATGGTGAAGAACAAATGAAAAACCCTCTTATTTATTTATAACAAAGTATTTTGTTAATCTTCCAAAAGGAGAATAATAATATAATATTGACCAAATCAAGATCTAACTACTTGAACTATGTTATTATATTTATTAGAGAGGGAAAAGATATTTAAAATGGTTAAATATCTTTTTTTTTTAAATAATTAACAAATAAAATGATTTATTAATTATTTCTTGAATATTAAGAATGGTGTGAAATTGAAATAATTATTAAATAATGATTTAACAACTATTCCAATAATGGAAATAGGGAATAATAAATAAACAATGATTAATTTAATTATTCCTATAGGATTTAGTCAAATGTGACAAGGAATAATTATTTAAATAATGATTTAATAATTAATCCTAGAGAAAATTAAATAGATAATGATTTATCTAATTATTCTCATGGTCTTTTTTTAAACTTAAATTAGAAAATAATTTAATAAAAGTGCTTTACTAAATTATTTTCCACGGTGAAAGTGATTTTCCTATGGTAAAATTAATGCTACATGTTGTATTTTGATCCACTTAGTTAAAAATGGATAGATGATCATTTTTTGGTGACAACAATGTGTCTTCCTAGATTGAACAATTATCACGAATAGGTTCATCCAGATGTATAAATATTGTGGATTCTTTTCTAGATGATATTGTAGATAATTTATTTTGGACACTTCATATCGATGGATCAAATTCTAATGACAGTGAAGGAGCTGGTTGTATTTTAGCTAGTCCAAAAAATGAAAAGAGCGTGCTTACCTACAAGATAGAGTTTGAATACACAAACAATGTGGAAAAATATGAAGCACTCATTCAAGAAATGAAAAAAGCAATTAGTCTTGAATTCAAATTCTTGAAATTATTTGGAGATTTAGAGATAGTAATAAAATAGGTAAATATCAACATACATTTTGTCTCTAGTCACCTTAAAAATTATCAAGCCTTAGTTCAGGACGTAACATCACACTTTTTGGCATTTAATATTTCCCCTATTCCCAACTTACGAAATGAAAATGTCGACTTATTATCCAATGTTGCACCTAAGCTTATTCCTCCCAAAGAATCTAGTCCTGGCCAAATTTCAATTAAATTGATTTTTTTACCTTCTATTATTAATAATATCACCAATTATAGATTTTTTAATGATTACGCTGATATTATAAATTTTATCACATCTGACGGGACCTATGATGATCAAATTATAGATAGGGACATACATGATAAAGAGCTTAATAAATCATCAAGAGAATATAAGATAGGAAATGAATTTCTCAAGTCAATATTTAAGTTGGAAGATCTTTACGATTTGAAAGAGAGATTTAAATTCCCAGGTATCTAGAAGGTTTAGAGTTCTACTTTAAATTTTGAGGTTGTCAATTTAGGAACTAATGAAAAGCCTCAAAACATTAATTTAGGACTAGGTCTCACCCTAGATCAAAGAATTATCTTCATTCATCTTATTAGAAGATATAGAGATGCCTTTGCATGTAGTTATGATGACCTAAAAACATATGATAGTTTAATAATTCAGCATATAATACCCATGTTACGTAATGTCAAGCCTATCCAACAAAAACTTGGGAAAATCTATCCAAACCTTGAGTTTCAAATCAAAGCTAAACTTAACAAACTACTAGAGGCTAAAATTATCTTTCGTGCTAGACCTGAATGGGTATCCAATTTATTTCTAGTTATAAGGAAGAATGGTGATATCAAGATTTGTATTGAGTTTAGAGATGAAGAAATCATCGGAGAAAGTCAACTTTCAACTTCCTCCCATAGATAAAATTTTACAATCCGTAGAAAGCTCATAATTAATGTCCTTCTTAGATGTCTTTTCTCGATACAATCAAATTTTGGTGCACCCTACAAACAAGTTGAATACTACATTTAGAACCAAATGGGGAATATATGCTTATCAAAAGATGTCCTTTGGTCTAATCAATATGGCAGAAAATGTTAAGAGATCTATGGACATAGTGTTTAGAGGTATTATTAACAAATCAATGGTTATCTGCCTCGTTGATATTGCCATCTACTCTAAAAAATGAGGTAACCATCTATATGACCTTAAGCAGATCCTTGAAAGATGCAAAAAATATGGTATCTCTCTAAACCCTAAGAAGCCATCCTTTGCTTTAACTAAGGTATGCCTTTGATCCTAATAGAATAAAAGCCATATCTGAAATATCTTTACCTCATAGCAAGAAATCAATGCAATATTTTCTTAGACAAATTAACTTTGTAAAGTATTTTGTTCCAGGCCTTTCTCAAATTTTCATGACTTTATTGAACATGATCAGGGAAAACATAAAATACAAGTGGGGTACAAATCAAAAGAAATGATTTTGACACAATTAAGCAAGCTATCATGTAGGATACTTCTCTATCTTCACTTGATTACTCAAAATAATTTATTCGTTATACTTTTGCTTATGATGATTCATATGAAGCTATGATAACTCAAAATAATGATGAAGGAGAAGAAGTCCTGATTGCATTAAATATTTCAACATTACAAGGGGCATAATTAATCTATTAAAAAGTGGAAAAACAAGCATTTGTTATTTTTAGATCAATCAAACACTTTAGACCCTTTCTATTGAAATCATATACAAAATTAATTGTTCCTTTCTGAGTAGTAAGATAATTACGTGTCCATAAAGAACTTAGAGAAAAAATGAAAAAGAATGGGTCATAGTGGTGCAAGGGTATGACTTATAGATTTGACCTGCCAAGATGCATAGAGGCCAAGGCTTGTGCAAATTGTTTGCTGGCTCAAGTAATTCTTCATTAGAAGACATTCTAGGTGAACAAAATGAAGTACAAGAGGTATGCTTGATTAAATAAAATTCTCAATATGCAAACCTTATTTTTTATCTAACTCATCATTATGCACCTATTGAATTAGAACCTAAAAATAAGAGAACCTTGAGATTGAAAGAAAACCAATACGAACTTGTCATTTGGAAAAAATTATGACACTGCTTTGCTTAGATGTTTGCAGAAATATGAAGTTAATAAAATATAATAGGAAATTCTTGATGGCCCAACTAGTGGACATTATGGAGGTGATGCAATTGCACACAAAATCCTCCATTCTAGATACTACTGGCCAACATTTTCTAATGATTCTTATGCTTACATCTGAAAGTGCAAGATCTGCCAAACTTCTTTTGGAAAAGAGAGGAAAGTCACCCTACTATTCAAACAGTAAAAATTGAACAACCTTTTGAGAAATCAACACTGGATATCATAGGTGAGCTCATTCCTCACTCTTTTAAGCAACACAAGTACATTATTGCTAGCACATACTACTTCAAAAAGTGGGTGGAGGACGTACCTATAAAAGCTGTCAATTCATAACAAGTAATTGATTTTATTAATCAACATATCATTACCAGGTTTAGTCTTCCAAGCGCATTAATGTTTGATAATGCATCGTATTTTTCTGGGAATTTACTAACTGAAATTTCACTCAAAGGAGGCTTTAAGATTAAATATTCTGCAAATTATTACCCCTAAGGAAATGGATTAGAATAATCAACTAATAAAAACCTCTTAAGGATTATTATAACTAAAGGAATTTTCATAGGGCCCCGATTGTTTCTATCTAGGATGATAGAATAACATTTAAAGCATCATTAGGAGCCTGACCCTACTTCTTGGTTTATGGAAAAGAGGTTGTTCTTACCCCTAATGTTGTTTTACCTTACCTATCCTTAGTGCATTCAATTGAAGAACAACCATGTTCATTCCTACAACAAATACTAACCCAAATACTTAAGTTAGATAAAGAAAGGAAAAAAGAAAATCAATCATATCCTAAACACTATAAGGCTCTCAAATATTGGTTCAATTCCAATTCATTCGGTAGCAAGTATTTTCAATTTGGTGACTTAGTACTAAAATGGGATAAAGCCGATGAGGAGAAGCGAAAACATACTGAATTTCAAAAATTGTGGCTAAGCCCATTTCAGATTGCAGAACAACTTGGTCCATCTGACTTTATCTTGCAAGATCTTAAAGGAAGAAAATAATCTCTTCCTGTAAATAGACTAATCCTAAACAAACAAACAAAAATCGTAAAAATTTATTATGACTTATGTAAATATGTAAATAACCACGTGTACAATCTGATGTGTTATTCTTTCATGTTTTCTTTTCCTTTAATGCCCTTGTTTATTTCTTTTGGTTTTGCAAGTTGAGTGCTATTGCTTTTGGCTATGTGTTTGGGCTATCCATAATTCTCTACTATTTATATACATAATTTTATATTTAAAAGGGAAGTACCATTGAGATTATATTTCTATGCTTTTATTCAAGTTTCCTAAAAAATAGTTTCCCTTGTATAAAATTCTCTACAAATCCATCTCTGATACCATGTAGAAAATTTGCATGTAGGTTAACTTGATAATGCAATATAAATCAAACAAAAATACTATAACCTACTTCTACTATCAATTTGCGGAAGCTTAAAGATCGAGCTGAATAATATAACCATAAGAAGAAGAATCGATGCACAATACACATGAAAATACTTTGGGGAAAGCCTCAACTAAAAAGCCCACTATCTGTATTATCATACAAGGTGGAAATACATCAGAATTGTAGAAAGCCCTAGCTCTCACAACTAGCCAGCTCTCAATACAATCCTCATAAATGCTCATAGGAAATCTTGGCTGCTCTTCAACCTTCCTCTCTACCCTCCAAGCTCCCATTTCCTTACGATGTTCCTCTGGGATGATCCCCTTCAACCAAGTGGAAAAACTTGATTTACGAAGTGGATGATCTCCTGATCTCACACACTATCATAACTACGCAATCCTGAAGGAATTATTCCTTCTGCATGCATGAGTTATATTTATAGGAAAATACATGCAATTGATAGTACATTGTCCTTGACTTTAATCTCAACTGGTTATTTCTCATAATAGACATGCATGAGTTTCTGATTAGGGAATCTTCAGTTAACTAGAGTACACTAGTTGAGTGCATGCATGCATCAACTAATTGTTAACTCTCTATTAGTTCCTCAAACAGTTCGGAAATAATTTAACTGGACTTAACTCAATAAACTGAGTTAACTAATTACAACTAAAATATAACTTAATCTTATCTCCTTAATTTAAGGCTTATCTCCTTAATTTGAGGGATACATCTTGCATGACTTTAAAAAGACATCTAACTTGAATTTATCCAACTAATTAAGTCAAAATAACTTAATTAATTATTTCCAAGTAGCTGTT
>Ga0115844_100457_pt1 | contig 11695 bp, 12 predicted proteins | sample InSIn1gowninarea_FD_83858 | JGI IMG/M metagenome (GOLD analysis project Ga0115844, IMG submission 83858) | reverse complement strand
GAATTTGTAGGATGGTGCCGAATTTTGGGGAAATTGTAGTGAGATTAGTAGAAAGACTTGGTGAAGCCATAACTTCTTTAGTTTTTTACCAAAACAGGAAAATAAAGAGGTTATACATGCATTTTTGGGCATTCTGGAGCGATTGAAACATGTTTTAGAGTTATTTGAGCATTGTAAACTGATGCATTCACACTTTTGAGCATAATAGAGAGGACAAAGCCATTAGAAGATGGATCAAGGAGATGTAGCCTAGGCAGGGTGAAATCCTTCATCATGTGATGTTATGATATTTTTTTGGTGATGTTCATGTCTGTTATATGTTGATGTTCAGTCATTTTTTATGTTAATTTGTACATGCAATTTACATAAAAAACACTAAAAAACTCATGTTAAAAATTCCAATTAACCTCGTGAATCCTTAAGCACTTTTACATATTCTGAAGAGGAATTTAGCACAACAAAACCAATTTTCCCATTCAGATCAAGGTTTGATATCATAGCTCTTGGTTTTCTTTGTGCAAAAAGGATTTAACTGTTTGCAAGTGAATGTGATTCTTACAAGGTTGAAGCTCAAGAGAGGAGAAGGGAAGCTGGTTGAAAGTCCTGAATTTGAGTCAAGGAGGAGGAGTGCAAGTTTGACACAATCTCCACCACCAGTTCAACCTCAAATTGTAGTTGAGGCTTCAGTAAGCATGTCAAATGAGGGAGAGTTTGCAAATATGACAGAGGATGAGAAGGTTTTTAGGAAGAATTTCTTTGACATGACAGAGATGGTGAATGTCCTCTATGAAGAGAGGAATACCAAACTGCAAGGTGAGAGATCCAAGCCTCCAAAAGAAGAAGGTTCTTCAGGAGGAGGAGGTAATGGAAATGGAGGTAAACCTCCACCCTCTCCACCATCATCTTCATCTTCCTCTTCACAAGAATCTTCACCCTATTCCACTAATACAACCCTTACTCATACTCATTAACATACCTCAAAGTTAATTGGTAAAACACCCATGTTAAAACTTAATGTTAAATTTGAACTGCCCATGTATAATGGTGAAATGAATGAAAAGAAGTTTGACAATTGGGTTCATCAGTTAGAGGTCTATTGCAGAATTTAGAACCTTCAAGATGATGACATAAATATTGAACTAGCTTCCTTGAGGTTGGAGGGTGCAACACTAGTATGGTGGGAATCCAAGACACTGTTGGGTTGTGTTATATTCTTTCCATGACTAACCTACGTAGTGAACCAGGGGGCTTGAGGGGGGTGGGTAGCCTCCCTCTATGGGGTCCAGGGCAGTGCCCTGGGAAATTTTTTTTTGGACCCTATATTAGGTTGGGCAGACCTACCTATGGTTTTCGGTCCATGGTTTTGGACGCAATGGTTTTCAGTCCATGGTATTGGATTCTTCGGCATGTATAAATATGTATTGTAACATTGAAAGGAATATAATGAAAAATCAAGCTGGTAGTCCCGATTTTGGGATCGAGGGGAAATTCTCTATGTATATGTGTTTTATGTGTTATGCTCTCGTATTGTTTATTTTCTGTGTTTTAGAATTCGTATGCAGGTAATTCTTGTATGGGGTTAAAACCTACATTTGGTATTAGAGTTGTTTTGGCTTCAAGGGGACGCCTTTGTTGTTGAGGGGTTTCACTTGGGCCTGTGGTAGACCCTATTCAGTGGGAGATCTGCGGGATCGATTCTGGTGGTGAAAGAAGATGACGAGCAGTGGAAAGATAGAGATCGATAAATTTAATGGTTAGAGTTTTGAGTTATGGAAACTCAAAATGGAGGATCTATTGGTGGATAAAGATCAGTGGATTGCGTCAGATCCAGGTACTAAACCAACGGGAGTGTCCGATGAAGAATGGAAGAAGTTGGATTGGAAGGTAAAGAGCATAATATGATTATTTATCTCAGATTCAATATTGTTGAATGTATCAGGGGAAGCTACAGTGAAGGCTTTGTGGGACAAGTTAGAGACTTTGTACCAATATAAGTCTCGGTGAATAAACTGTTCCTACAGAAAAAGCTGTATAACCTGAGGATGAAAGATGGAGACTCGGTGAGAGAGCATCTGAACGCATTTAATACTGTGGTAAGTCAGTTATTATTTGTTGATATTAAAATTTCAGATGAAGATAAGTGCATCAGTTTGTTGTGTTCTCTACCAGATTCACGGGATAGTCTGGTTATTGCAATAGATAGCAATGCAACTGCCTTGCAGTTTGATGAAATAGTCTCATCCTTGCTGATGGAGGAGATAAGACGGAAAAATATGGAGAGCTAGAATGGTGATGCCTTGTCTGTACGAGGATGATCCCAGAATAGAAACAAAAATAAGTCATCGAGTTGGAGATCTAAATCTAGAGGGAGATCTAAATCTCCAGGAAAACTTGTAAAGGTGGTGTGCTAGAAATGCGGAAAGGAATGGCACTACAAGAGGGACTGTAAATCTAAAGCTCCTGACAAAGGAAAGGGATCTAACGATGCTTCTTCTGCAGAGGCAAAAACCACCTCAGATGAAGGTGGGGATGTGTACTTGGTTTCTTTGAGTACACATGTAGATCATGAGGCATGGTTGATTGACTCAGGTGCATCCTTTCACTTCACTCCCCATAGAGAGTGGTTCTGCAAGTATGATAAATACGATGGTGGTGATGTCTTCTTAGGGGATGATAGGAAGGCTAGAATCATTAGTTGCAGAAAATTAAAGTTGAAGTTGCAAGGTGGAAGGGTTAGAACACTTCTGGGTGTTCTGCATATTCCTGCATTACTGAGAAATCCGATTCTTGTAAGCAAGCTGGATGATGCAGGTGTAAAAATAGTGCTTGAGAAGGATACCTACAAGATGGTTTGAGGAGCACTCGTATTGATGTGGGGAGTTCGAACCGGAACTCTGTACAAGTTGCAAGGTAGCACTATTGTTGATGGGTGCAACAGTTTTGTGGTTCCTGAAAGTGGAGCAGAAAATATAGTGGTCTCTGGAGAGAAGACCATGTTGTGGCAACAAAGGCTTGGACATATTGGAGAGAAGGGCCTTTGAATGCTTCATGGCTGTACAATCCTCAAAATGCAAAACAAATGCCTCCAATGGATCCAAAATTGTCAAAGCCCCCCATATGGGTTCTTTTTACACCTCATTTGGCCAAAAACTGAGAAAGTTATGCTTGTTACCACTTTTTCCCAATTTCCACAGCTAACCATCGTACAATTCACCCCAAACTTGGCTTGAGTGCCCCAAACCTAGAACCGGTGAGTAAGCCTGGCCTACAATCTCGCCTAACATGCGAAATTATTAGACAGTTAACTTGTCCACTAATGCCCAATTTCCAAAATATGTGGTCATATGGGGGCCACTTGCCCATGCTGGGGCTAACCACCCACCCCCGCCGGCCGGGCCCCTAACACCTGGAATTGTGGTTGTATTAGTGTGCATGTGACCGCATCGGGTGTTGAGATTCTAGGCATGGGCCATTTTACAGAGACTGTGGTCATATAGGGCAGATGTGCCCTGGGTCTAGACCCCACTCCACGCCCTAGGGGATGGACCCTTTGATGACTCTATATGTGGTTCTATTGAGGGTCATGTGACCTGGCCTGACCCACTAGGGGTTGGTCCCCATCTAAATCCACCTCTCGTTCTGCGATGGGTCTTGTGACCCAGGGCTGGCCCCCATTCAACCTCTACCATGATTCTTTGTTTGTGGTTATATGCGTGGTGTCAAGACTGTGGGATAGGGATAAGCCCTAGCCCTAGGCTCCCTCCACCATGATCCTGTGGTGTGGGTTGTGGCCATGGGTTAGGGATTAGCCTTGGCCCCCTCCCCCATTATATTTGCGCACAACATTTATCAAAGGGTGAGAGCCTAACATGTTAAGAAACATAGTGCATGCACGTTGGTAAAGGCTTGTGGTTTCTTGGCAGAGGTCTGTGGTTAAATTCTCATGCAGTGCCCTTGGCCCTCACACTAAAATTTTATACCAGTACTTGGAGGCAATATGGCAGCCTCAAATTGACCTGCATGGCCTCCTACCATTGGCCCTTCAATTACATAGTCAAATCAGGATATATTAAAAAATTTGAACCACCAATATATTAAAAAACCAATCTGAGCCAGTAAATTTCAAATTTTTTAGACCGATCTAGAGATGCCAAGTGGCAGCCTACCACTGGGCCAAAATGTCTAGTTACCCTATCAATTCTGTAAATTTTTACTTGTTTGGGAATTCGATCAGAACGCGATATCGGAAGCATAAGATATTGGTTTTGAACGATTCAAAGTACATTAGATTCAGATCACTGAGACCTATCCAATGGTATACATTTCAAGCTTTGTTGCACGCTTTGAATTTTGAGCACTAAAGTGATCCCTTGGATCACTTATGGTAGCATATTGCATGGTATGTCAATGATCAGTTGCTAAAAAAATAACTCAAAATTCAAAGTTGTCAGATTGGTGTGGAACCTAAATGACCACGTAGTGCTCGTCATCCTGAATCTAGCACAACTTGTTTCGCGCAAAATGGACTCTGTATGCTCCCAGAAACATGTTTTATTCATTTTCCTAAAGAGGCGAATTCAAAAAAAATGCAGACAGGCCAGTCAGCAATCCATATGGATGACGTGGTGTTGATAGGGCATGACTATGTGGTAGAGTGACTATGCATATGAATGATTTGACTGCTGGCGAATTACGTGTTAACAAGTGGCATGTTGTTATTGGTGGAGTTTTGGACGATTTGATTGGTTGGTTGGTGGCCAACCATAGGTTTCCACGTGGCCTAGCCAGTAGCCACCACGTGGCAACTCGAGGGCCACCAAAAATTGGGCGGAGGTCGAATCCGCGACCTCTAAGTCCAAAGTCCAAGCCTTAGCCAATACACCATACATTGGTGCTTAACATATTAGGGTTTTAACATATATTTAAAGTCTAAGTCTGCGCCATTCGGAGGAAAGGACCATCCCTTGGCCATATCGGCACTCATAGGACCACCATCAAAGCAGAGTGGGGGCCCGACCGATGAGGACAGGCAATTAGCCTTAGCCCTAGGCACATGGCCCCCCACATGTCCAAAATTTTCGGATTTAAGGCCTTATAGGGCATTTAATCTATCTGACAATTTTTCCCAGAATTAGACGAAATCGATGCTCGATTAGCAGAATTGGAGGCGAATTTGTAGGATGGTGCCGAATTTTGGGGAAATTGTAGTGAGATTAGTAGAAAGACTTGGTGAAGCCATAACTTCTTTAGTTTTTTACCAAAACAGGAAAATAAAGAGGTTATACATGCATTTTTGTGCAAAGATGTCATTTCATCAACCATGGCCTCTTTCCAGAGTTTTCCATCCTCTGAATCTACTTCTTCCTTCACAGTTCTGGGATCATCATCAGTAATAGATAAAGAAAAATTTGAATAGAAAGTAGACGGACTATACCTTTCTGGCTGCCTTCTTTCTCGAACTAATCTTCTTACACCCAGAGTTTGTGGCTCTTCATCTTATGATTCCTCCTCTACTGTAGAGTCTGATTCTTCCTCCTTTAGTTCAAACTCTATCTTCTCAGGTTCCTTTGGTTGGACTTCATGTTTAATAACATCTTTCACCTCTCTAAACACCACATCTCGGCTGTACACAACCTTCCTTGTTGTTGGGTTCCAAAGCTTATAACCCTTTAAATCATCCTTATACCCAATAAAGATGCACTTTTCAGATTTACTATCCAACTTGGTTCGTTTCTCCTTTGGAACATGTACATATGTATTACATCCAAATACCCTCAGATGTGAAAGAGAGGGTTTCTTACCAGTCCATACCTCTTGTGGAGTCTTATCCTCCAACGCTGATGAAGGTGATCTATTGACTAGGTAACATGTTGTCTCCACCACCTCTGCCCAAAATTCTTGTCCTAACTCGACACCACTAAGCATGCTTCTTGCCCTTTCCATCAACGTCTTGTTCATTCTTTCTGCAACTCAATTTTGCTGAGGTATATATGGAGTAGTCTTCTATTGTGTTATACCACACTTCTTACAGAATTCTTCAAATTCCTTACTGCAAAACTCTCCACGATTATCTGTCCTCAGCACCTTTATCTTCTTCCCTGTCTGGTTTCCACCAGAGCCTTAAATTCTTTAGACCTGTCAAGGACTTCAGATTTCTTCTTAAGGAAATATATCCATGCATTCCTTGAGAACTAATTTCTAAATGATACATAGTACAAAGACTTACCTAGTGATGGAACCTTCAGAGGTCCAAACACATCACTGTGCACAAGCTCTAATATTTGTTTCGCCCTCTTACCACCAGAGGGGAAACTCACCCGATTATGCTTCCCATATACACAATTTTCACAGAAATCAAAATCCAAAGAGCTATTACTCATACCTTCTACCATACCTTTACCATGAAGCATTCAAAGGCCCTTCTCTCCAATATGTCCAAGCCTTTGTTGCCACAACATGGTCTTCTCTCCAGAGACCACTATATTTTCTGCTCCACTTTCAGGAACCACAAAACTGTTGCACCCATCAACAATAGTGCTACCTTGCAACTTGTACAGAGTTCCGGTTCGAACTCCCCACATCAATACGAGTGCTCCTCAAACCATCTTGTAGGTATCCTTCTCAAGCACTATTTTTACACCTGCATCATCCAGCTTGCTTACAAGAATCGGATTTCTCAGTAATGCAGGAATATGCAGAACACCCAGAAGTGTTCTAACCCTTCCACCTTGCAACTTCAACTTTAATTTTCTGCAACTAATGATTCTAGCCTTCCTATCATCCCCTAAGAAGACATCACCACCATCGTATTTATCATACTTGCAGAACCACTCTCTATGGGGAGTGAAGTGAAAGGATGCACCTGAGTCAATCAACCATGCCTCATGATCTACATGTGTACTCAAAGAAACCAAGTACACATCCCCACCTTCATCTGAGGTGGTTTTTGCCTCTGCAGAAGAAGCATCGTTAGATCCCTTTCCTTTGTCAGGAGCTTTAGATTTACAGTCCCTCTTGTAGTGCCATTCCTTTCCGCATTTCTAGCACACCACCTTTACAAGTTTTCCTGGAGATTTAGATCTCCCTCTAGATTTAGATCTCCAACTCGATGACTTATTTTTGTTTCTATTCTGGGATCATCCTCGTACAGACAAGGCATCACCATTCTAGCTCTCCATATTTTTCCGTCTTATCTCCTCCATCAGCAAGGATGAGACTATTTCATCAAACTGCAAGGCAGTTGCATTGCTATCTATTGCAATAACCAGACTATCCCGTGAATCTGGTAGAGAACACAACAAACTGATGCACTTATCTTCATCTGAAATTTTAATATCAACAAATAATAACTGACTTACCACAGTATTAAATGCGTTCAGATGCTCTCTCACCGAGTCTCCATCTTTCATCCTCAGGTTATACAGCTTTTTCTGTAGGAACAGTTTATTCACCGAGACTTATATTGGTACAAAGTCTCTAACTTGTCCCACAAAGCCTTCACTGTAGCTTCCCCTGATACATTCAACAATATTGAATCTGAGATAAATAATCATATTATGCTCTTTACCTTCCAATCCAACTTCTTCCATTCTTCATCGGACACTCCCGTTGGTTTAGTACCTGGATCTGACGCAATCCACTGATCTTTATCCACCAATAGATCCTCCATTTTGAGTTTCCATAACTCAAAACTCTAACCATTAAATTTATCGATCTCTATCTTTCCACTGCTCGTCATCTTCTTTCACCACCAGAATCGATCCCGCAGATCTCCCACTGAATAGGGTCTACCACAGGCCCAAGTGAAACCCCTCAACAACAAAGGCGTCCCCTTGAAGCCAAAACAACTCTAATACCAAATGTAGGTTTTAACCCCATACAAGAATTACCTGCATACGAATTCTAAAACACAGAAAATAAACAATACGAGAGCATAACACATAAAACACATATACATAGAGAATTTCCCCTCGATCCCAAAATCGGGACTACCAGCTTGATTTTTCATTATATTCCTTTCAATGTTACAATACATATTTATACATGCCGAAGAATCCAATACCATGGACTGAAAACCATTGCGTCCAAAACCATGGACCGAAAACCATAGGTAGGTCTGCCCAACCTAATATAGGGTCCAAAAAAAAATTTCCCAGGGCACTGCCCTGGACCCCATAGAGGGAGGCTACCCACCCCCCTCAAGCCCCCTGGTTCACTACGTAGGTTAGTCATGGAAAGAATATAACACAACCCAACAGTGTCTTGGATTCCCACCATACTAGTGTTGCACCCTCCAACCTCAAGGAAGCTAGTTCAATATTTATGTCATCATCTTGAAGGTTCTAAATTCTGCAATAGACCTCTAACTGATGAACCCAATTGTCAAACTTCTTTTCATTCATTTCACCATTATACATGGGCAGTTCAAATTTAACATTAAGTTTTAACATGGGTGTTTTACCAATTAACTTTGAGGTATGTTAATGAGTATGAGTAAGGGTTGTATTAGTGGAATAGGGTGAAGATTCTTGTGAAGAGGAAGATGAAGATGATGGTGGAGAGGGTGGAGGTTTACCTCCATTTCCATTACCTCCTCCTCCTGAAGAACCTTCTTCTTTTGGAGGCTTGGATCTCTCACCTTGCAGTTTGGTATTCCTCTCTTCATAGAGGACATTCACCATCTCTGTCATGTCAAAGAAATTCTTCCTAAAAACCTTCTCATCCTCTGTCATATTTGCAAACTCTCCCTCATTTGACATGCTTACTGAAGCCTCAACTACAATTTGAGGTTGAACTGGTGGTGGAGATTGTGTCAAACTTGCACTCCTCCTCCTTGACTCAAATTCAGGACTTTCAACCAGCTTCCCTTCTCCTCTCTTGAGCTTCAACCTTGTAAGAATCACATTCACTTGCAAACAGTTAAATCCTTTTTGCACAAAGAAAACCAAGAGCTATGATATCAAACCTTGATCTGAATGGGAAAATTGGTTTTGTTGTGCTAAATTCCTCTTCAGAATATGTAAAAGTGCTTAAGGATTCACGAGGTTAATTGGAATTTTTAACATGAGTTTTTTAGTGTTTTTTATGTAAATTGCATGTACAAATTAACATAAAAAATGACTGAACATCAACATATAACAGACATGAACATCACCAAAAAAATATCATAACATCACATGATGAAGGATTTCACCCTGCCTAGGCTACATCTCCTTGATCCATCTTCTAATGGCTTTGTCCTCTCTATTATGCTCAAAAGTGTGAATGCATCAGTTTACAATGCTCAAATAACTCTAAAACATGTTTCAATCGCTCCAGAATGCCCAAAAATGCATGTATAACCTCTTTATTTTCCTGTTTTGGTAAAAAACTAAAGAAGTTATGGCTTCACCAAGTCTTTCTACTAATCTCACTACAATTTCCCCAAAATTCGGCACCATCCTACAAATTCGCCTCCAATTCTGCTAATCGAGCATCGATTTCGTCTAATTCTGGGAAAAATTGTCAGATAGATTAAATGCCCTATAAGGCCTTAAATCCGAAAATTTTGGACATGTGGGGGGCCATGTGCCTAGGGCTAAGGCTAATTGCCTGTCCTCATCGGTCGGGCCCCCACTCTGCTTTGATGGTGGTCCTATGAGTGCCGATATGGCCAAGGGATGGTCCTTTCCTCCGAATGGCGCAGACTTAGACTTTAAATATATGTTAAAACCCTAATATGTTAAGCACCAATGTATGGTGTATTGGCTAAGGCTTGGACTTTGGACTTAGAGGTCGCGGATTCGACCTCCGCCCAATTTTTGGTGGCCCTCGAGTTGCCACGTGGTGGCTACTGGCTAGGCCACGTGGAAACCTATGGTTGGCCACCAACCAACCAATCAAATCGTCCAAAACTCCACCAATAACAACATGCCACTTGTTAACACGTAATTCGCCAGCAGTCAAATCATTCATATGCATAGTCACTCTACCACATAGTCATGCCCTATCAACACCACGTCATCCATATGGATTGCTGACTGGCCTGTCTGCATTTTTTTTGAATTCGCCTCTTTAGGAAAATGAATAAAACATGTTTCTGGGAGCATACAGAGTCCATTTTGCGCGAAACAAGTTGTGCTAGATTCAGGATGACGAGCACTACGTGGTCATTTAGGTTCCACACCAATCTGACAACTTTGAATTTTGAGTTATTTTTTTAGCAACTGATCATTGACATACCATGCAATATGCTACCATAAGTGATCCAAGGGATCACTTTAGTGCTCAAAATTCAAAGCGTGCAACAAAGCTTGAAATGTATACCATTGGATAGGTCTCAGTGATCTGAATCTAATGTACTTTGAATCGTTCAAAACCAATATCTTATGCTTCCGATATCGCGTTCTGATCGAATTCCCAAACAAGTAAAAATTTACAGAATTGATAGGGTAACTAGACATTTTGGCCCAGTGGTAGGCTGCCACTTGGCATCTCTAGATCGGTCTAAAAAATTTGAAATTTACTGGCTCAGATTGGTTTTTTAATATATTGGTGGTTCAAATTTTTTAATATATCCTGATTTGACTATGTAATTGAAGGGCCAATGGTAGGAGGCCATGCAGGTCAATTTGAGGCTGCCATATTGCCTCCAAGTACTGGTATAAAATTTTAGTGTGAGGGCCAAGGGCACTGCATGAGAATTTAACCACAGACCTCTGCCAAGAAACCACAAGCCTTTACCAACGTGCATGCACTATGTTTCTTAACATGTTAGGCTCTCACCCTTTGATAAATGTTGTGCGCAAATATAATGGGGGAGGGGGCCAAGGCTAATCCCTAACCCATGGCCACAACCCACACCACAGGATCATGGTGGAGGGAGCCTAGGGCTAGGGCTTATCCCTATCCCACAGTCTTGACACCACGCATATAACCACAAACAAAGAATCATGGTAGAGGTTGAATGGGGGCCAGCCCTGGGTCACAAGACCCATCGCAGAACGAGAGGTGGATTTAGATGGGGACCAACCCCTAGTGGGTCAGGCCAGGTCACATGACCCTCAATAGAACCACATATAGAGTCATCAAAGGGTCCATCCCCTAGGGCGTGGAGTGGGGTCTAGACCCAGGGCACATCTGCCCTATATGACCACAGTCTCTGTAAAATGGCCCATGCCTAGAATCTCAACACCCGATGCGGTCACATGCACACTAATACAACCACAATTCCAGGTGTTAGGGGCCCGGCCGGCGGGGGTGGGTGGTTAGCCCCAGCATGGGCAAGTGGCCCCCATATGACCACATATTTTGGAAATTGGGCATTAGTGGACAAGTTAACTGTCTAATAATTTCGCATGTTAGGCGAGATTGTAGGCCAGGCTTACTCACCGGTTCTAGGTTTGGGGCACTCAAGCCAAGTTTGGGGTGAATTGTACGATGGTTAGCTGTGGAAATTGGGAAAAAGTGGTAACAAGCATAACTTTCTCAGTTTTTGGCCAAATGAGGTGTAAAAAGAACCCATATGGGGGGCTTTGACAATTTTGGATCCATTGGAGGCATTTGTTTTGCATTTTGAGGATTGTACAGCCATGAAGCATTCAAAGGCCCTTCTCTCCAATATGTCCAAGCCTTTGTTGCCACAACATGGTCTTCTCTCCAGAGACCACTATATTTTCTGCTCCACTTTCAGGAACCACAAAACTGTTGCACCCAT
>Ga0115844_100455_pt1 | contig 11712 bp, 10 predicted proteins | sample InSIn1gowninarea_FD_83858 | JGI IMG/M metagenome (GOLD analysis project Ga0115844, IMG submission 83858) | reverse complement strand
TTGACTCTTAGATGGTGCATATATGATGCTTACATGGCGATCTTCATAAGGATAAGGAGAAGTACAAAGCTTGAAAACACATCTTCATTACTTGATGATGAGTCACTCATATGTTACTGTCATCATATGCATAAAGATCATATATTACAGTTATGATGCAGGATTCCTATTGTTCTTGGCACATATATGGATGAGGATTGTTGGCTGGATACATGGATGATTATTCAAAGCTGCATTGATGGAGACTTGATGATGATGAGTGCTTACCTATATGATGATAGGTAGTTTCATTCATATGTTGATTATTGGCTCATGCATATTTGGATGGCTATGGTGCTTCTCACATATGATAGAATGTGAATAAGTCAATATATACAGAATTCTGAGTTGATACGGACATCCTTGATGACTCATGCACTAATACAAGTTGCTGGTCTAGTTGTTGTTGACAGATGCTATGGAGCAGATCATTCAGTGCCATTGCTGATCCTTGGTCTCTGTTATAAATGTCATATATATATCATTCAATGTAAAGGTCATATCAAGGCTCATGATGTAGTAGTGTGTCTCTATCTATTGTAGTCATTTGATGAGATCTCTTCAGGACATGAAACGGTCTATGTTGGTTTCCCCTTTATGCCTGGATGAATGATGTTATTCTCTTTTGTAAACTTTTGGTATATCACCACTGTGATGGGAGATAGATGTATGTATGAATCCTTGGTGATAGAAAGGTCATTTATGATAGAGTCATGTTCTTCTTGTAGAACATCTTTTTGCAGACCTCGCTTACAGTCAGAGGGAGCATGAACAAGCATATTCAGTAGAGCAGAGATTTCAGCATGTGCTCAGAAAGAGCATGGTCAGATTGGTACACCATGGCACATACAAAGGGGGAGCTCATTCAGAGACTTCAGCAGGTACTCAGGGAGAGTATGGACAGCCGAATGGATATCAAAGAAAGAGTATGTCTTGATCCGCCCTTTGCCCTTGATGTCAAAGGGGGAGAGTGATTTTGGTGTTGTTGCCATCAAGTCCAAAGGGGGAGATTGTTGGCATTATGATGCATGTGTTGTACTTGATGGAAACCCACTCATAGAAGAACTACAGAAGAGATATTAGAGGGGCCATAATAACCCACTCATAGAAGAATTACAGAAGAGATATCAGATGGGCCATAATACATGGGATGCAAAGCAGATTCATCAGGAAAGCCAAGCCATAAGCCAAGAGGAGCCATATATATGTATATGTCACATATATATGCCAAAGAGGAGTCAAGAGGAGCCAAGAGGAGACAAGAGGAGCCAAAAGGAGACAAGAGGTGCCATTTACATATATTGGGAGCCATTGAGAAATCGGGAGTCTATTGGAGCAATAGAGGGCATTCTCATATATAAAGAACTTATCGGGAGGAATCGGGTGTATAAAACCCATGGATGCATGCCTAATCTCTATCGGGAACGCAGACAGAGTTAACAGGTCATATCGGGCCTTCAAAACCCATATATGCTTATCGGGAGGTATCAGGCTTATTAAAACCCATATATGCATGCATTAATATTATTGGGAGTTGTTTGGGTGCGTAAAACCCATATATATGCATTATATCTATAGCATGCAGGCACTTCCCATTTCGGCAGATATATCCCAATTACATGTGTATTAATATATATTTCGGCATATCGGTGCATCGGGGTTTCGGCTATGTGACTCGATGGCATATCGCAATGGACCCGATTGCAATGGAACTGATGGCATTTCATATTTGGTTTATAATATATCGCATCCGCAGCATAAAGGGTCGCCCACCCTAATCCTCCGATTGCGATAACTTCGCGGACCCGATGGTGGCATTAAAACTGGTTTATAATAATATCGCATCTGCAGTATATCGCAATGTATATAGGGCCGTCCACCTCAATCCTCCGATTGCGATAAGAGGTGGCGGACCCGATGGAAGCATTAAAGGGAATTTATATTAATATCGCGTCCGCAGTATATCGTAATGCATAAAGGGTCGTCCACCCCAATCCTCCGATTGCGATAAGAGGTGGCAGGCCCGATGGAGGGATTAAAGGCATTATATATTAATATCGCATCCGCAGTATTCACCCATTTTATAAAGGCTTCCCGCATCTAGTCGCCGATAGCGATGAAAGGAATGGACCCGATACATTTATAAAGCAAGGTTGATTGCAGTTTCGCATCCGATTCATCAGATCGGCCATCGGCAATAGACGATGTTATATGCATGGCCGATAGCGAAAAGGAGCGGACCCGACATATATATAAAGCATGGTTAATGACCATGTCGCATCCGATCCATCGGATCGGCCATCGGCAAAAGGCTATGATATGGGCATCCGCCGATAGTGATAAGGATCGGACTCGATATATTATTATTATGGGTGCATTAAGTTTAAAGTCCGTCTTTTGTTGTTTGGACCGTTTTCATCGTTTTTCTGCTATTTTTATCACTAAAGCCTTTTCTTATGAAATCGGTCAAAGCAGTTGCGCCTCAGGTTTTCGGATCCTCGGTATTATTGACCTCTGGTTTCGATTCATGGTTTTATCAAAAGTGTGATTATATAAGAAGAAAAGAGATCCTGTGGCAAGGCATCGATGATGATTGAATATCTTGACGAAGAATAGATCGACATTCTTGTGATCAGTTGAGGAGCAATTGCTGAACCTAAATCGAGGAGAATGCGCGCAGATTAGAGATCAGAGTGAAGGATCGCAGGCTTGAAGTTCAGATATTCTCCGAGAAGAAAATTGTGCAGTCTCAGACTCGCATCGCTTCGGGTGTATCGCAGTTCAGTAAGTGGTGTAAGAGCGGTCACCCACAGGGTTTCTTTTAATGAAGCAGCAGCCATTTCTTAACTCTGCTCTAGCCTCCTCTGTTGTTCGCTAAAGGGTTCTAGGTGTGCAATATTGAGTTTGTCTTGTGCATTGATAATGTCTAACCTCCGGGTGCACTGTAATATGTATATCCTCTGCATTGTGTTCTGATTTCGGCATAAACAACCTCTGTTTTTAATGGGTGACTAGATCGGATATATACTTATAAGTGTATTGATCTGGTGATTGGGTGATTCAAAAGATTGATTGATTATGTGCTTCAATGATATTAAAGGGTCTAGTATGAGAATTGGATGAAACGTGGCCTTTCAGATTATGTGTTGTGCTTCAGGTGTATCCAGTCTGAAAATGTATGAAACGTGGTACCCGGAGGAGAAAAGATTGTAGGCTGGTGCCTACGTACTAGTATCTTAGCTAGTACAAGAGCTAAGGGGGTGGTAGCTACCTTCTAGTAGCAGTTGAGAACTTTGGAGCATTGTAGCAGGTAGCAGCCTGCGTACTAGTAAATGGATCAGCTAGTACAAGATCTATGGAAGTTGTAGCTCTCTGCAAGTAGAAGCCTGCGTACTGGTATAAGACTGCACCAGTATAGAAATATTATAAAAGGATTTTCTTATTAAGAAGAAGATTGAGATGACTTACAGCAGGTGGTTTTCTCCCGCATTGGGTTTCCACCTTATATCATGGTGTTCATGTGTATGGCTTATGTGTGATGATCTGTTCTATTTTACTGCACCTGTTTACTATTAATATGGTTGACAATGTTCTAATGCACTCATTGAAGATCAATTAACTGAATCATAAGTTTACTAAATTTACTTGGGTATCCTTAACTGAAGCAGCATATATGAATCAGAGTTTGGAAATGAAAAAGTTTTATTGACTTGATAATACTGATTCACCCCCCACCCCCCCTCTCAGTATTATTTCCAACAAGGACAATAATAAAACTTGGAATAAAAAGCTAGTCAATGCCTTATGGGTAGATAGATTGACTACTAAGAAATCAATTGGTACTTCTCCCTATCAACTAGTTTATGGGATGGAAATTGTCTTTCCATCCTCTTTGGGACTACCAGTAATAAAGATACTTCAAGAATTGCAAGTTGAACCAAATAGTATCCAAAGAAGGATCAACCAAACTATTCATCTACAAGAAACTAAAGAAGAGATATATGTCAGGTCTCAAGTTGTGCAGGAAAAGATTAAAAAGATTTTTGATAAGAGAACCAAGGCTCAATGGTTCTACATTGGTGACAAAGTCCTTAAGTGGGATTCAGGGAGGGAAGACAAAGGAAAGCATGCGAAATTTGATTTCCTATGGAAAGGTCCCTATGTCATTTATGCTTACAGAGGAAATAATGCTTTCTTCTTGAGAGAAACTGATGGTACAGATGCATATGTTGGGCCAGTGAATGGTTGAATGCTAAAACATTACTTTGAACCAAGTTACTAATTTTCATTTCCCATTTGTACATACTTTATTTACAAAGTCTAGTTTGGATTGGATGGTGATCTTTAAAGTTGAAGCCCAAAGAGAAGGCCCTAAGGTTTAAAAGATTTACTATCGTAAGTATCAATAATGCAAATTCACAGAAGGACACTTTGCAAGGTAACATCAGCAACAATTCAAAGGCTATTGATCTTTGGAGTTCTTGAAATTTCACTAGAAAATTCCATCCCCAAGTGGAGCCACTGTTAGGTTCCTATACCAATAGGAGTCATAATTTTGATTGACTAAGGTTAAGCCTTGTTATATTGTACATACCTTTGCTTTCTTCAAATAGTTTCCATATTTAAAAATTAAATGTAAAGAGGGTATGTCCTAAAAGAAATATCAAAGGACAAAAAGAATAAGAGAAGGTCAAAAAATGAAAATATATGAACCCCAAAAACAAAAGGAGACCATGAAAGTGTGCAAGTCTAAATGCCACTACTGTTTAGTTTTATGCATAATAATGATTGTGTGTAGCTTGTTATTCATGCCACAATCCATGGTAATCAAACTGTTTAATCTTGATTATATCATGCTTTGAATTTTATTTTTATAGTTAGAGAATAAAATCTGACCAAACAGTTTAATCTTAGCAGATCGTTAAATAGGTAGAGAAAATAAAAGGATCTCAATAGTTTAATCTGAGCCCTTGGATGATATAAGGTTATAACTAGATAGTTTGTTTTATAAATGAAAAATGGAGGATAAATGTTTGCTAACCTAAATGCACCCAAATAAAATGAAGAAAAAATGTTAGGGTAAGTAAATGGGTAAGTAGAAGAAAGGTTGCTGAAGTATAAAGTTGATTGGATCAAAACACATGCATCAGGCTTAGACACATATTTCTATATGTATGATGAATTATGGAAGTAAAGACAAAGGTTTTCATATTAATGTGATTAAATACCCCTCATTCATTCAATTATGGAAGTAAAAAAAAAGGTTTGCAAGTTAATGTGATTAACTACCCCTCATTCATTTTCCCCCTTACTTACTAATTTCCCATCCACAAGTATGTTCTAGAACTTTAAAACTTTCAAGTCAAAGAGGCTCAGAGAATTTCTCTGACTTTTGGAGTGACCAGACCCTCGGCCTAATGACTTATGGACATAAAGTGTTAAAATTCCCTTCATCAAATTCATTTCCCTTTATTACCCTAATAAAACCCATTTTCCTAAGGTTAAACTCCATTTTCCTATGAAAAGTAAATAAACCCCATTTAAATCCCATTTCACTAAAAAACCAACAAAAGTACTTTATCCTAAGTATCAAATGTATGAGAATAGAATGAGAAAATTTTTACTTTATGCTAAGGGTATCCTCAATCCGCTCATTTCATATTAATTTTTAACTTTATTGTATAAATCCCTATATGCCTTTTCCTACATATTAATTAAATCCCCTAAATAAATATCCCAACCCTTAGTTTTAAATATAAACTATACCATTTACCCCATATCCAAACAAATAGATAAATCCCATCATTAAACCCCACCTAATCGATTATACCCATGACTAAATCTTAATTAATCCCAAACCACTGAAGTTTAAAGCCCTGTGCCCCCCCAAAGCCCATGCTCTTATCACCCGTGCACCTCCCTTGCCTTTCAAATGAAAACTTAGAAGGATTAAACTTGTCTTATTACTTGCAATTGAAAAAGAAATTTAGAGGATGTATCATGCCAAAATAATTGTACCAATCAAATTTTCTGATTGCATCTCAAACTTGGTGCCAACTAAAAAGAAAACTGGTGAGATCAGATTCTGTCTGGATCTCAGAAACCTCAACAAAGTGTAACTAAAATACAATTAACCTCTCCCCAAAATGGACCAAATTTTACAAAGAGTAGTTGGATCAACCAAAATCTCATTATTGGACGGGTTTTCTAGTTACAATCAAATCTTGTTTCATCCAGATGACCAACCCAAAATTGCCTTTACTACTCCCTGGGGCACATTTATGTATGTGAAAATTCCTTTTGGGCTAATGAATGCAAGAGCCACTTTCTAGAGGGTTATGGATATAGCCTTTGGAAAAGAAATTTATGATTTCCTTGTGATATATTTAGATGATATTACTATATTTTCAAAATCTGAGAATCAGCATTTGGATCATCTAAGGCAAGTTTTTACTAAATGTAGGAAATTTGGAATCTCCTTAAACTCAAAAAAGTCCTTATTTGGGTTAGAAGAAGGAAAGTTTTTAGGTCATATAATTTCAAAAGATGGTATAGGAATAGACCCTACTAGAATAGAAGCCATCCTGCAAATAAAACACCCTAGGAACATTAAAAAGTTACAAGTTTTCTTATGGAAAATTAATTTTCTTAGAAGATTTATATCTAATATGGTAGAGTTAATTAGATCACTAAACAACACGCTGAAAAAGGACTCCACCATAAAATGGACTGTTGAGAATGTGTTGAAAGTGGATTGCTACTATTTTTTAATATGATATAGAAATCAAACCTACTAAGTTAATCAAGGGCCAAGGATTAGCCAAACTCATGGTTGAATCGAACTGTCAGTTCTTGGATATAAACTTTATTGCACCAGTCGGCCAAGCTTTTATTGAATCACCTTGGTATGTTCATATTGTTTATATTTTACTAAATTTACAAGCTCCTTCTAAATTATCTAGGACTAAAAGCAGGTTTTTGAAGATGAAATCTTTGAAATTTTGTATATTGGACAATGCTCTATTTTGGAGAGATCATGAAGGTATTCTTCTCAATTGCTTATTAAATGAAGAATTTGACAAAATTTTGGAAGAATTTCATGCAAGTCACTGTGGAGGACACCCTTACTAGAAGATCACTACAGATAAAATCCTTAGGGTTGGTTTTTGCTGGCCTACCATGTTTGCCGATGTCAAAAAATATGTGACCTCCTGTCACAAATGCCAGCTTTTTGAGGGGAAGTAAAAGCTATTACCTTTACCCCTCAAGCCAATCTCTATAGAAATACCATTTCAACAATAGGGTTTAGACTTCATTGGTGAAATTCACCCACTCCTCTACCCAGCACAAATGGATCCTCACAGCCACAGACTACTTCAAAAAATGGATAGAGGCCATATGTTCAAGGCAAGCCACAGATACTGTTATCATAAACTTCCCTGAAACCAATATTCTATCAAGATTTGGATGTCCAACTAAGCTCATTACTAGCAATGCAGCAGCCTTTAAATCCAAAAGAATGATAGATTTTTGCAATAAATACCATATCACCCCTAGCCATTCTACAGCCTACTACCCTCAAGGTAATGGACTGGCAGAATCCTCAAACAAAAACCTAGTAAACATCATCAAGAAGTTACTAGATGACAATAAGAAAACTTGGAATAAAAAGCTAGTCAATGCCTTATGGGTAGATAGATTGACTACTGAGAAATCGATTGGTACTTCTCCCTATCAACTGGTTTATGGGATGGATGCTATCTTTCCATCCTCTTTGGGAGTACCAGTAATGAAGATACTTCAAGAATTGCAGGTTGAACCAAATATTATCCAAAGAAGAACCAACCAAACTATTCATCTACAAAAAACTAGAGAAGAGGTCTATGTCAGGGCTCAAGTTGTGTAGAAAGAGATTAAAAATATTTTTGATAAAATAACCAAGACTAAAGATTTCTACATTGGTGACAAAGTTCTTAAGTGGGATTCAACGAGGGAAGACAAAGGCAAACACCAAAAATTTGATTTCCTATGGAAAGGTCCCTATGTCATTTATGCTTACAGTGGAAATAATGCTTTCTCCTTGAGATAAATTGATGGTACAAATGCAGTAGGTGGGCCACTGAATGGTCGAATGCTAAAACATTACTTTGAACCAAGTTGCTAATTTTCATTTCCCATTTGTACATGCTTCATTTACAAATTCTAGTTTGGATTGGATGGTGATATTTAAAGTTGAATCCTGAAAAGAGGGCCCTAAGCATCCAAAGATTTACTATCATAAGTATCAATAATGCAGATTCACATGTGTACACTTTGCAAGGTAACATAAGCAACAATTCAAAGGCTACTGATCTTTGTAGTTCTGGACATTTCACTAGAAAATTCCATCCCCAAGTGGAGCCACTGTTAGGTTCCTATACCAATAAGAGTCATAATTTTGAATGACTAAGGTTAAGCCTTGTAATATTGAACATACCTTTGCTTTCTACAAATGTTTTCCATATTCAGAAATTGAAAACTGTGAAGAGGGTATGTCGTAAAATAAATATCAAAGGACAAAAAGAATATGAGAGGGTCAAAAAATGAAAATATATGAACCCCAAAAACAAAAAGAGACCATGAAAGTGTGCAAGTCTAAATGCCACTATGATATACTTTTATGCATAATAATGATTGTGTGAAACTTGTTATTCATGTCACAATCCATGGTAATGAAGCTGTTTAATATTGATTATATCATGATTTGAATTTTATGTTTATAGTTAGAGAATAACATTTGACCAAACAATTTAACCTTGGTAGATCGTTAGATAGGTAGAGAAAATAAAAGGAGCTCATCAATTTAATCTGAGCCCTCGGATGATATAAAGTTAGAAGTAGATAGTTTGTTTTATAAAAGAAAAATGGAGGATAAGGGGTTGCTAGCCTAAATTCACCCAAATAAAATGAAGAAAAATGTTAGGGTAAGTAAATGGGTAAGTAGAAGAAAGGTTTCTGAAGTATAAAGTTGATTGGACCAAAACACATGCATCAGGCTAAGACACATATTTCTATATGTATGATCAATTATGGAAGTAAAAAGAAAGGTTTGCAAGTTAATGTGATTAACTCCCCCTCATTCATTTTTACCCTTACTAATTTCCTATCCACAAGTATGTTCTAGTATTTTAAATCCTTCAAGTCAAAGAGGCTCAGAGCATTTTTCTAACTTTTGGTGGGACCGAACCCTCGGCTTAATGACTTATGGACATCAAGTAGTAGAATTCCCTTCATAAAATTCATTTCCCTTCTTTACCCTAATAAAACCCCTTTTCCTAAGGTTAAAATCCATTTGGAAATGAAAAGTAAATAAACCCCATGTAAATCCTATTTCACTCAAAAAACCCACAAAAGCACTTTATCCTAAGTATCAAATGTATGAGAATAAAATGCAAAGATTTTTACTTTATGCTAAGGGTATGCTCACTCCACTCATTTCATATTAATTTTTAACTTTATTATATAAATCCCCATATACATTTTCTCATATATTAATTAAATCCCATAAATAAATATCCCAACCCTTAGTTTTAAATATAAATTATACCATTTACCCCATATCCCGATGAATAGATAAATCCCGTCATTAAACCCCGATCAATCAATTAAACCCATGATTAAATCTTAATTAGTCCCAAACAGCTGATGTTTAAAGCCCTAGGCCCCCCGAAGCCCATGCTCTTATCACCCGTGAACCTCTCTTGCCTAACTATTGTCCTATCACCATCCCCCTCATCGTACGTTCCACAGCCATATCGGTTGCACCCAACAGCCGACCTTTACCTGCCTGATAAGGTGGTTTTCCCCAGCCCCCCAACTACTATGTGTCGAGTGCAGGAGTAGATTGGGCAACCCCTCTCAAATATTGTCCCCTCCACAAAAGTGATGCGATGGCTTGGGAAACTGCCTCCTCGCTCAACCCGAGAAACCACCTACTATTCAGTCATAAAATTGCCTGCCAAAAAATGACCGTTGCATAATAAAAAGGTTGAGAAGCCCTTTTTCACCTTTGTTGTGCTCATTTTCTTTGTAAATCTCTACAAACCAATGTGATTCCTACAAATGTTGAATTCACGAATTGAACTCCAAATTTTTTCCTAAAGAAGCTGCAGAGACCCTAGTCAACCTCATAGTCTGTACCAGAGCCATTTGAACTTCTACAGCTGCCATGAACTCCAGATTTGAAGATAATTCACCCAATTCCAGGTATTTCACCATGAATTACCACCTGCCCTTTCAAATTTGACAACATTCAGCCTATGAAGTGTTTTAATTAAGTAAAATTAATTGAAATTGCTTTAAAATTAAAAGTCTGTTGCCCAAACCCTTCTCAAAACTACTAGTTTCCGTCAAAACCTTTGAATACACATGTGAAAGCCAAATTCAAATCCACAAGAACTGAATTATGGTTACCCCAGTCACCATGGATGTCAGACCTGTCATTACTCCCCATTTGGACCTAGACCACCTCCACTTGGCGGATAGGGATTTTCAAATCAAAGACACTAGTGCATATAAGGTCCTGCTCAAACTTCATTGTTTGAGTAGGGAGAGATATCTGAACCATTCTGATGACCTTTTTCTTCGGGAATCCAATTTTCCCAAATACTAATTTCTCCAAGTACATATCTTTCCTGAAATTTTCCATATGTGCCATGCCTATTACATTCCCAGGCAGAGTGATATAATGTCCCAAATCATGCATAAGGAAGAAGTACAAAAGGCGGCCAAAATGAATGAAAGATTAAAGGCCATGGAGAAGGACCTGACACTGAAAGAACCTCTTGGGTAAGCCAAGGAACTACTATGGGCCAATATCATTGACTCTGTCAATGATATTTGGCCATCTATTTAGGTAATTTTTGAACATATAGATCTAATAGAGATGGCTATAGAAGCCATCCAGAAGGTAAAAGAGGAATTGGGAGAGATGTCCGAATATGCCACCAAAATAATCCAATTACTTAATAGTAAAAATAGATATGAGCTTCAGGAATTGGAAATTGATGACAGAACTAAAACAATTTTGTAAGTGAGGAAGGTCCTTTCCAAGAGAAACTTGATGTTAAACTTGGTGGACAAATGTGAGAATATGTAGGTAGCCATTGATAGATTTATGGCTAAGTTTCAAATTATGAGAGAGAAAGGGTTACCCAGTCCCTTGGTCATAAATGACAAGCTCATGACACAATAGGATTATAACATCAAAATTATAGAGCTAGCAAAAGAACAGGCGAGTACATCATCAATCAAGGCATTACCAACAGGCAAAGTACTTTGTCAAACATTTGAAAAATTGTTTTACCTCCAGCATGAGGTAAAAAACTTGTTCATCAATAAGCCTACTTTTGCCAAGTACAATGATGCACATGAAATATATAGGAAAATGTTGAAAATCCAATTACCAAATGCTGAATTACGAGAAAAATTGACTAATTTACTGTGAGAAATGTGTAGTAAAAAGGTTATTGTATAGTAAAAGTAAAATAGTGAGGTGAAAAGATGAAGATAGGTCAATAGTTAGGCAAGAGAGGTTCACGGGTGATAAGAGCATGGGCTTCGGGGGGCCTAGGGCTTTAAACATCAGCTGTTTGGGACTAATTAAGATTTAATCATGGGTTTAATTGATTGATC
>Ga0115844_100071_pt1 | contig 11716 bp, 12 predicted proteins | sample InSIn1gowninarea_FD_83858 | JGI IMG/M metagenome (GOLD analysis project Ga0115844, IMG submission 83858) | reverse complement strand
TAAAGGGTAACAAGTTTCTGTTAAGAGAACCTATAAGTATTAGCACTAAAGTAGTAATGAGGGGTGAATATTTTGGGAGTGAGTCTTGAGTAGTTTAGTTCTATTTACAGCCTTCTATAGGTTTTGCTATCAATTTCATTACTGTAATCGTTCTTATTTTCAATAACAGTGAACTTATTCAATATCCAGTCAGTTCTTCCCAGTGGTATCTTATCAATTGGTATCAGAGACGTTCTTTCTTATGGCACAAAAGAAAGTAGATAGCAGGATCGACACCATGGAAAGGGATATGGACGAGATGAAGACATCAGTAGAGCAACTAACTCAAAACATGGCAATAGTAGTGCAGTCGATGGAGGAAACAAAGAAAACTGTTGCAGCTCTCTCCACTCTCGTGGGGGGCCTTGCCCAAGATTCGGGAGAAGGGAAAACTAGTGTTACTGGAGGACTAACACAGCCGGAATTCATGAAGACCCACTGTGGGGTCGAGTCAGAGAAATGGAAAGAGGGTATGGGATAAGCCAGTTATGGAAAAACCATAACCAACACCATACAGGGCAAGGAGGACGAAAATTGGAGAAGGGTGCGAAAACTGGAGATGCCCATTTTCAGTGGAGAAAACCCAGATGGATGGTTGTATCGGGCGGAGAGATACTTCGAGGTTAATGGACTGATAGAACGGGAGAAGTTGGGGGCGATTGCGGTCAGCTTGGATGGCGACGTGTTATCCTGGCTTCAGTGGACAGAAGCCAAAACATCCATTCAGTCATGGCAGCAGTTTCAGGAGCAGCTGCTGTTACGGTTTCGCTCCACACAAGAGGGTAACCTCTGCAAAAAATTCCTGGCAATGAAGCAGAGGGAGACAGTGGCAGAATTCAAGCGTGAGTTTGAGATGCTAGCTGCGCCTTTGAGAGAAATTTCAAATGTGGTTTCAGAGAGCACTTTTGTTTACAGACTGAGACCGGAAATACGGGTTGAGGTGAGGTTATTGGGCCCAAAAGGGCTAGGCCCAATCATGGAGGTGGCCCAGAAAATAGAAGACAGGAATATGATTTTGAGAAATATCCAAGGGTCTATGAGTCATAAAACAATCAGACCCGTTTCTGCTTCCAATCGGCCAGATGTGAAGAGGTTCAAGGGGTTTTCCACTAGAACCGTCACCGTCGGCGAGAAATCAGGTGCCTCGGCGCGATTTCCCTGTGAAGAGATTGTCCGACGCTGAGTGGCAGCTTCGGAGTGCCAAAGGGCTGTGCTTCACGTGCGATGAGAAGTTCGTTGTAGGACACCAATGTCGAAATCGGGAGCTTAGGGTCCTGCTAGTGGGAGGGGATAGCGAGGGAGAGGATGAAGAAGTTATCTGGGAGAGTGAAGAGCATCCCATTGAGGTGGGGGATCCAATCGAACTGTCCCTTAACTCAGTGGTGGGGTTGACTACGCCAGGGACGATGAAGCTAAAGGGGATAGTGGCAGGGAGCGAGGTTGCTGTGCTGATAGACTGTGGAGCAATCCACAATTTTATCTCTTTGAAGCTGGTACAAGATTTGGACTTACCGACAACAGCCACTACTAACTACGGAGTGGTGATGGGATCAGGAAAAGCTATACAAGGGAAGGGGAAATGCAAAGGGGTGGTTTTAGAGATGCAAGGGCTGACTGTGGTAGAAGATTTCCTACCTTTAGAGTTGGGCAGTATAGATGTAGTGTTTGGGATGTAGTGGCTAGGGACTTTGGGCAATATGGAAGTCAATTGGAAACGCTTGTCGATGAGGTTCAAAATGGGTGACTCGGTGAGAACATTAACAAGAGATCCCGGACTGCACAAAACTGGGGTATCCTTGAAGGTAATGATGAAAACCTTACAACAAGAGGGCCAGGGAGTTTGGGTGGAGTGGAAGGAGTTGGGGGTGGAGGAAAACACTAGTAAGAAGGGGGCGTTACCAATCGCAGAAATACAGGAGGTCCTGCAACAACACCAACAAGTGTTTAGCGAGCCATCGGGACTACCTCCCGGTTGCGAAACTGATCACGCCATTCCATTACGGGAGGGAACCGACCCAGTAAATATGAGGCCTTTCAGGTACCCCCACATCCAGAAAAATGAGATCGAACGGTTGGTTCAGAAGATGTTGACGACTGGGATTATACGACCAAGTGTCAGTCCGTTTTCTAGTCCTGTGTTACTGGTAAAGAAGAAGGACGAAAGTTGGCATTTTTGTGTGGATTATAAGGCCTTGAACAAGGCAAACATACCAGACAAGTTTCCCATCCCGATCATCGATGAATTGTTGGACGAATTACACAGCACTACCATTTTCTCAAAACTGGATTTGAGGTCAGGTTACCACCAGATTAGGGTGAAATAGGGGGATCTGCATAAGACTGCGTTCCGAACTCATGAAGGGCACTACGAGTTTCTGGTTATGCCTCTCAGCCTCTCTAACGCACCAGCCACGTTCCAATGTCTCATGAATCAGATCTTTCGAAAACAGTTGAGAAAGTTCGTGTTGGTTTTCTTTGATGACATCCTAGTCTATAGCAAAGACTTAGCGGCACACAAGGAACATTTGAATGAGGTCTGACGGTCTTATCAACAAATCAACTTTACGCCAATACAAAGAAATGTCATTTTGGGAAGTACCGAATAGAGTATCTGGGGCACTTAGTCTCCGCCGAAGGAGTAGTAGCCGATCCTGGCAAGATTACTGCAATGGTACAATGGCCGTCTCCCCGGAACATTCGTAAGCTCCGAGGATTCCTGGGATTAACGGGATCCTACAGGAGGTTTGTGGCTGGCTACGGAGCAACTTCTTGGCCTCTTACACAACAGTTAAAGAAGGATGCGTTCAAGTAGAATGAGGAAGCAGAGGCTGCTTTTCAGAAACTGAAGTTAGCCATGGCAACTGTCCCGGTATTGTCTCTGCCAGATTTCTCTAAATCGTTTGTTATTGAGACAGATGCTTCAGGCTACGGATTGGGTGTAGTACTTATGAAGGAGCAACGCCCCATCACCTACTACGGCTCTTTTTCTATCAGGGAGATCTCAACATAAGTCCGTTTATGAGAGGGAACTGATGGCAATTGTTTTGGCAGTCCAGAAGTGGAGGCACTATGTATTGGGGAGGAGATTTGTTGTGCGTACTGATCAGCTGAGTTTGAAGTCCCTTTTAGAACAACGAGTAATCCCAGAGGAATTCTAGCGATGGGTAACAAAGCTATGGGGTTTAACATAGAGATCCAGTATCGGCCTGGGTTGGAGAACAAGGCGGCGGACGCATTATCACGCCTCCATTCTCCTGTCGAGTTGACAACAATCTCCAGCCAAGGCTTCGTGGATAGCCAGGTCGTAAATACTCAGGTGGAAGATGACCCATTCCTCTCTAAAATAAAAAAAAGGCTGCAAGAAGACTCAGAAGTGCACCCACAGTTTTCAGTCGAACATGGGAGGTTATTGTACAAGGGACGTCTAGCTCTACCGCAGTCCTTACCACTGATTGCAGCTATTCTGAGCGAGTCTCACAGTAGCCCAACAGGGGGGCATTCGGGATTTCTCCGCACTTACAAACGCTTGACCAGCGAACTATATTGGGTGGGAATGAAGAGGGACATCAAGAAGTTCGTAGAGGAGTGTCCAATATGCCAACAAAGTAAGAACCTTGCACTTTCCCCAGCCGGTCTCTTACAACCTCTGCCTATTCCCCACCTTGTCTGGGAAGACATTTCAATGGATTTTATAGAAGGTCTACCAAAATCCGGAGGTTACAACTCCTTATTGGTGGTGGTTGATCGCCTTAGAAAGTATGCTCATTTCTTACCAATAAAACATCCCTTCACAGCAGAGTCAGTAGCCACACTTTTTGTCAAGGAAATCGTTAGGCTACATGGCATCCCAAACTCTATTGTCTCGGACCGTGACAAAGTATTTGTGAGCCGATTCTAGTCAGAGCTATTTCGCCTACATGGCACTTACCTACATCGGAGCACGGCCTACCACCCACAGACGGATGGGCAGACTGAAGTGGTTAACAAGTGTGTCGAAGCTTATCTTCGATGTTTTGTGGGGGATAAACCAAAGAGCTAGAGCAGTTGGATTCCGTGGGCAAAATACTGGTATAACACCACATTCCACTCCTCCACAAATACTACCCCATTCAGAGCATTGTATGGACGAGACCCACCCCCGCTAATCCGTTATGGCAGCCGAACCACAGTATTGCAATCAGTGGAGCAGCAGCTGCAGACCAGAGACCACATTCTGGACGAACTAAAATCTCACCTGCTCCACGCCTAGGAGAGAATGAAGGAGACTGCAGATCGTCGGAGGCGAGACATTCACTTGGAGGTAGGGGATTTTGGCGTATGTCAGACTCCGTCCCTATCGTCTCCGCTCTCTTGCTAAAAAACCCAACGAGAAGCTGGGACCTAAGTACTTTGGCCCTTTTGAGGTAGAAGAACGTATAGGGCATGTGGCATATCGATTGAATTTACCTCCAACCTCGACTATCCACCCTATGTTCCACATATCGCAACTGAAGAAGGCTCTAGGGGCACAAGATGCAAGTCAAAGGTTTCCTCCTCATCTTGACGCTAACTTGGTGTGGGTCGTAGAGCCTGAAAAGGTCCAGGAAATCCGTCCCAAAAACTTTGGAACATCCCCAAAAGTTCTTGTGCAGTGGAAGGGGCTGCCCTCATCTGAAGCTTCCTGGGAATCAGTTGAATCGATTTTGCAACACTTCCTCGATTTCCACCTTGAGGACAAGGTGTCTTTGGATGGCGGGGGTAATGATAGGCCATCGGTCCTATTCACATATTCTAGAAGGGGTAAGAAGGGGATCTCGCACAGTGAGGGAGAGAAGCTAAATTCTGTTGGAGGGAATAAAGGGTAACAACTTTCTGTTAAGAGAACCTATAAGTATTAGCACTAAAGTAGTAATGAGGGGGGAATATTTTGGGAGTGAGTCTTGAGTAGTTTAGTTCTATTTACAGCCTTCTATAGGTTTTGCTATCAATTTCATTACTGTAATCGTTCTTATTTTCAATAACAGTGAACTTATTCAATATCCGGTCAGTTCTTCCCAGTGGTATCTTATCACAACCTTTTACTTCTGTAGGTTTTATAGCCTCCACAACTCACCTGCAAAAAAAGAAAAAAATTAACTCCTTATGGTTTCATTTATATAATATACCATACAGGCCATGTACTAAGACATACCCCACTTGGTTCTTTTGGCAATATAAGTTCTTTTACCAATAACAAACAAAAGCACAAAAAAAAAAAAATCACATAAATAGGCATCATTCCATCATCCGACATTGATTAAGAAGAGAAACTTTCAAAAGGGGGCATTTCAAACAATTAACACCTCCTCCAATCTTCATTCTGAGAGAGATGGCTTTTATGGCCATGGTGAGCAATTTCTTAGGCAAGAAAAAGAGTCAGGGATTTAGTAGGAGCAAAGATATAAGACAGAAAAAATTCAACATAATTCAAACTTTTTTTTCAGATATATTGACTTAACGTACCTGATCTATATCCTCAGAGATTGCGAGTTCCTCGAGACCGTAGGGATAACTAATTAATAATTGTACCAATATCAGTTTCCACAAAATGGAGCTCTAAGAAGGCATATTTTTAGAGTAGTTAAAAATAAACAAAAACAGATGCAGAAGCTCTTACAGTAAGCCAAAATTAGAGTACAATTTTCTACGATAATCTCATGTAAGCTTAGTGCCAATACTGCAGATTCAAAGCCATATGGAAGGGTCAAAATGAAACCCATTATGAGAACACCCAAAAGCTGCATGCCAATTATTCCAAAACAGTGACACTACCTATTTATGGTGATATTAACAGCCCTTCAATCAGCCTCAAAAGCTAGGATGTCAGACATAATCTCTGAAGTGGCACCGCCAAGTTTCTATTTGAAAATTTTCATGTTAGACTAGAGTAATTAAAAGGAAAATGTGAAATGCTGAAACATACAGAAGATAAAGAGAAGGAAAACATTTTTTTTATAATTCAGGAATGAAATGCTTACTTGGCAAAATCTGTAGAAATCCTCAAGGTATGCTTTGTAGAGGGTATTCCTCATAATTTCAATGTGCATGTCATCCAAGTCCTAGAAAACATCCATATAAGGGGGAGGTGGATGCAGAAAACAAACAACACTAAGAAAACCCCATTAACATTCCAAACCTTGTTTTTGCTTAGTGTTCACTAACAAGAACACGTGACAGTAACTTAATAAATGTTGGAAAATATATTCCATTCTACTTGTATTATTTTCTTGTTTCCTTTGACAAGTGAAATCTACTCGTACTATTTTCAGTAAAATCTGATTGCTTCATCTCTATTACTTCAACAACATTAAACTGGACCTGGTACCTCTAAAGTTATGCACTCAAAGAAATATGGAGCAAGGGGTATATCAACAAGCACCAGTCTGTAAAGCTCCCTCATATTCTGAGCAACTGCCAGGGTAGCAATGCTGTAGAATGAATTGAAATTTTTTCATTACATATTTTTTTTGATAGCCGTATAGAGAGTGCAAAATGTTGAATAAAGACATATTACCTGCCAAACATTCCCAAGGGGTGACATTTCTCCAACAACTCCTGAACATCTCTCATGCAATGTTCCAGTGACAATTAACACGACATCGTCAATCATGTGACCATATCTGAACAATATGCAGAAATACTGTGTCAAGAATGAAATTTCTAGTTTAATTTAACGCATGTGATCAAAGTCTGCAACAAGATTCCACCTTATCTCCACAAGAAGCAAGTTGCAGAATAAACTTGATAGACACAATTGCTTATACCTATCACAACCTTATTTGTCAAGTGGACATACTTTCTACAAGTTTACATGAGTAACCAACACTATGCACTTCTAGCAAGCATCATGGGAGAATGCTTTAAATTTCTTCATTGAGATTAGCTATTTGGGCATTTAACTTCATATGTCATTATATCTCAGAGATACATATCTACACTCTATATGTACAATAGTTCAAGAGCACTTAGATGGCATTAATATATATGATCTTATTTACAAGTACAAAGAGAAACACACAAAAATACAGTAATATATACAAATAAAACAAAGATAAACAAATACGTATACAATTACACACGTGCTAGCAGAAAGAGAGAAATTCACATACATGATATATTCTAAGAAGGTTGATAGGGGTTCTGTGGCTTGGCATAGCATTTGCTTATACTCGTCGACCAGTTTAGGAGTGCACTTTTCCACTATTGTAGTTGTATGCAATGGAGAGGGATCTGTAAGTCAATGAAACAACCAAAATCATCACAATGCTCCAAGTTGGAAACATCTACCAATCCTGTAATACTTGCAGTGCTTCAAAACAAGCTACAGCCTAGCACCATTCCAGTAATCCTATCTACTTCGTAAAATTAACTTATCTGATGTCGATAGTCAATATGATTTCATCTACCGTAGCTAAGATTTTCATTGTTTACAAAAGCTATTTGTATTTACTGCTAGAATCCTGCATCACATGAGTCTTACATAATGCACCTCAAAGCTTACTCCTTAAGCGCATCTTCAGGGGGATTAAGGCGTTCGCCTAATTGTCTTGCATTTTATGTAGATTTTAATATTTTATCACTGGCCTTGGCTTTTCCTTTTTAGACTCTTCTTTATAATTGGGTTTTATTTATTTCTTTTCTCTACCTTTACATGAAAAGGAAATGGGAAGGAGAATACATGATGGCCAGTGGAGGATGATGACAAAGAATAAGAAAAAACTATCATCGATGAGGAACATTAAAAGGAACATTATGTTGATGATTCTCTTAAAGATTCTAACCTTTCTAATGTTTTAGTATATTACAATTTTGTATTTTGATTTACTTTATTAATATAGTTTATGTTTGTTTGCATTTAAACTTTTAATTTTATTAATTTGATAAATTACGGATTTTCTAAAGATGGGTTACATATATTATGAGCATATTTTTGTATTTTTTTTTTGAATTATTTTTTGGTCAGGTTTGCGTCTCACCTCATAGATCTAAAACACCTCAGTACCCATTTAAGCCTTTCTAAACTGCGGCTAGTCTATGTAAGAAAAATGTAAAAAGTTAAAAACAGCCTTTAGAGAAGTGTTCCGTCTAGATAGAAGTAGAATAAAAATGTAAGTTTACACGAAATTATAAACTCCGTTATTTATTTTACATATTGTAATAGGACTTCATCTTGTGTTAGATTTCTGTTTGTATTAATTCTCCTAATATGTTAAGGATTTTTGTATTATAAATATGTAGTGTGTATATATGTATGTATGTATGTATGTATGTGTATATATATATATATATTTTATTTATTTATTTATTTATTTATTTTTTTGATCGATTCAAAGAGTGATCCATGGGATCCAAGTTAATATAGAGAGACTTGCAGATAGAGAAATTAGGATAGAGACTTGTGAGATCCAATATGGCATATTGTAACTCCTTACTTTTGATATAATAAATTCTCAGCATTTGCGTGTGATTTTTCTCGTCTTGAATTTTCACGTAAATATTGTATTATTGTGATTGTTATTTTCATCTTGTCCATTATCTCTTCTTTAATATTCATAATAAGTGATATTATATCTATCGCGGGGTTATAACAAGTGCTATCAGAGCTAATGTTCGACAGTTCTTGGAAGAGCCAATTTGGTTTTCTATTAGAGCGATGTTTGATCAACTCAGAACGAGATTTGATTGTTTTTGGATAACAAGTATGAAGTTTGATATTTCGTTTTTGGATCGTAATACCAAATTTTTCGTTATGACAAATTTTTGTTTGGACGCTAGAAGAGAAGTAACGTAAGAATTGAGTTGTGATAAAGGGGCGGAGAAGGTCTCAATTATATGTTTTGGAAGGGTTGACGATCACGTTTGATGCAGTTGTCACTAAATGGAAAAAGAAAAAGAGACATTAGACTTCAAGAGAGGTTCGGTGAGACTAATTTGGTCGCTTATGGTTTGATAAGGGTCATCTCAGATGGAGTTGGTTGTGATCGAGTTGCTCGTGGTGATCATTTGAACAAATGTGATATTGAAGAACCTGCTACTAGCTTAGGTGGAGTTAGGTGTGATCTTGATGATCTTTTTGCTCGTGGTGATAATTCGAGCAAATTTGGTGCCTAAAGTAATCCTGTAGATATGCAGTGCTTGGATTCAATCGACGTTGGTGAGTTTGCCCTGGTTGGATTTTGTGGAAGAGATGGAATAATTTGTTTGGAGTGTTTTGTTTGAAGATTATTGTTGAAGAGTTAATTTTATCATTTGTAGTGAAATTTGCCTTTAGGTGGAGAATTTTTTAAATCTTATTCAATGCAGTGGAATTCATATCGATTTGGAGATTTGTTAGAATTTTAGTGTGATCTGAATTCTATTTTGGAGATATATTTGAAATTAGTTGTTTGTATTTGATAAGTCTTGAAGAAGTAAAAGAAGACTAGGAGAGTGTTTCTCAATTTTGGCAAAATTTCTCTCATATTTCGACTCAAATACTATATTATTGTTTTATTTATTGTAATAGGACTTTACATTGTGTTAGACTCTTGTTTGTATTAATTTTCCTAGCATGTTAGAGATTTTTGTATTATAAATATATAATGTATTACACAAATTTATTTGATCAACTCAGAGAGTGATCTAGGGGATCCAGGTTAATAGAGAGATACTTTAGATAGAGAGATCATGATAAAGTCTTGTAAGATTTATCATAACATATTATAACTTCTTACTTTTGATATAGTGAATTCTTCACCCCTGCTCATGGTTTTTCCGTCTTAGATTTTCACGTAAATCTCGAGTTCTTGTAATTATTATTTTCATGTTGTCTATTATCTCGTCTTTAATATTCATAACAAACGGTATCAGATCTATCGTCGAGTTATAAGAATTAGCTTAATTTCTAACAGTTGAGTGAAAGATGGAAAGTGTTGTTCCAAAGGAATGAAAATGAATTGCACGGTGAATGTGCTAACAAAAGCTTCAAAATACTTGGGGTCTGTAGATTGGACAGGACAATAGATAAATTTTATCTTATATCTTTCATTTTCATAATCATTTTTCCAATGAACCAGGAACGACCTCCTGTGAGAAAGATGACATATTCCAATTTAAGAACAAAATTATTTTATTTCTTTCGCAAGTAATTCATACATTCTTTTACAAATATGGAGCTTGAGTTAATTGATACACATCTCGAAGAAAAGTGTTGACCACAGCTCCAGATCCGACATTTTTAAGAAACTCAAAACAAAATTGGAAAACTGAAAAACGATTTTATCTTTCCTTTTTCTGTTGAAACTTCCAATTAAAGTCGTTTTAACACATATGTTGATCAACTTTCTATTCTGGCCAAGAGAACATTTTTAAGTTATTGAATGTTGAATCATAAGCGAGACCATTTTAAGAAAGCTAAAATTTATGACATTTCATTCTCTCGCTTTTTGTATCCTTCTTGCAATAATTTGTCTTTGCTGTTGCATGGGATACATCATGCTTTCTTTTAATCTCTCTCATCCATTTGCCTTTACTTTTTCCTTTTTTATGCAAGGATCAAAATGGTTCCATAGTTATTCAAATGACTCAATTCGAGAAGAACATTTCAAATGCAGATTGATTTGATACATGTATGTATATTGAGTAGTCTATACATATATTAGGTCACTCTAATAGTCCTACCAAAGAATTTTTAGGGCAAGCCCTTTCTATAACAAGAGAGGCACGAGATCATTCATACACTTCTTTTCAAAAACCTAAAGTAGAAAGTGGACGTAGATCTCACAGAGGTTTAAACACTATCAATGTATGAGATGACCTTTCTAGTTCTCAAATTTATTCCATTTTTTATTAAGGCTTAATATCTAACAAAGATAACATGTCTACTTGGAGCTACCCAAGAAGAGGTAGCTCGAGCCTATGATATTGCTACAATTGAATACAGATGGATCAATGTAGTAAAAACTTTGACCCGAGTACCTACATAAGATGGTTGAAGCCTGAAATAAATACTTAGGTTCATGTTAAACAAATAAAGCCAAACACATTCTCAACTAGTTTTTCCAACTTTCCAGTCACAAATAAAAGTGTCAGTCTAGATGAAATGAGCAAACAAGAAATGTTTGGGAGAAAAATCTCGTTTTCCTCATCCTGAACTCCGACAGCACTTGGCCTACTCCTTCGTTCTTCAATATATAGAGAACTTGTTAAGAAGAATGCACATGTATCGAAAGAAGAAAATGATGGTAAAAACACGAAGGATTTGCCTTAGAGAGTAGCGATGACGAAATGGAGGGATCCTATACAACCTCCCTGGCATTGAGTTGCAACAAGACCTCCATTTCAACTATGATTATACAAACAAATTTGGGAATAGTTTCATAAACACGACCTTCATCTACTAATGGATATTCCCCTACTATATATATGATGTTTTTATACATTTTTCTTTCCATGCATACAAAAACTTATGCAGGAGACCTTGCGAATTGGAGCATAACATAGTTCTTGAAAAAAATTTGTAGATTAAGTTTTGCAATAATAGAATTTCCTTCGAAAAAATTCCGTTTAGGTTCCCTGGTTGTATAATATGAAATGTTCTTCTCGAATTGAGTCATTTGAATAACTATGGAACCATTTTGATCCTTGCATAAAAAAGGAAAAAGTAAAGGCAAATGGATGA
>Ga0115844_100454_pt1 | contig 11725 bp, 6 predicted proteins | sample InSIn1gowninarea_FD_83858 | JGI IMG/M metagenome (GOLD analysis project Ga0115844, IMG submission 83858) | reverse complement strand
TATTATTATTTTAGTGGCTTTATATTATTATTATTACGTTGACTGGGTTATATTTTGACTCCTTAGACTCCTATATATAGGAAGGAGGTTTTGTCATTTGAATCATCGAAGAATTTTTCATTTATGTAATGTAAAGGAGGTTTCCCCCTCGAAGAGGCTGAATTCTAAGGCGTTGATCTATCTTTTCTATGTTTTCTTGAGCTGGTTTCATAACATTTGGTATCGAAGCTTTGGATTCTAGGGTTTCATTGCTCCAAATAGGTCATCATGAAATTTTCTTTATAAATTTTCTTCTGCGATGTTTCAGAAGATAAAAAAACACATTTGAGAAGACATTGCATTGAACCTTGGGTCCAAATTTCATAGCTTTTCGCACTATATTTGTGGAGATATGATCTGAGGAAGTTGGTATTTTTGCAGACTCTTGAATTACATTCCAAGCAGGCAACCTCGGTAAAATCATCATAACTTTCTCTTTGAGCATTAGACTGAAATTTCATAAGAAGTTACAGAAAGAGGATGGACTTTAGTTTCTTGTAGATATTTTTTAGAGCCAAAGGTTGAAATAGTGACTTGTGGAATGTTGTACAAGTTCGCTCTACTGAACTAGTCTATAATCAAGTCAATGTGGGAGATTTCGCATAAATCTTCCTTGGAGAATCCAATTTGGGTCAGACTGGTGGCACTGGAAAGAGGACACAGAGGGATACTGTAGATCACAATTTTAGAACTTGATGATCAGAAAATACAGAGATACATCAGAGGAAATATTGAGCTCCTACAAAGTGAAAAAAGGTGTGTAGATTTTTTTAAATTTTTTCTTAAGCTTGGTTTGAAAATTTATTTTGAAGGAATTAAAATGGAATAGTAGAGCATTATTATTGGTAACTGATGCCCTGAGGAAAGAAAATGAAAACACCTAGTAAGCAACCTGAAAGCTCTAGCATGACTCGTGAAGAAGAGGAAGAAATGCTACATGATATATCAAAATTACAAGAACAAGTGCAACAAATGTAACTCTCACAAAAGCTAACAGAATCTAAGATAAATGGCGTGGAATCTAGGGTAAAGGGGTGGAAGCTAAGATGTATGATTTGAAGATAGATTTGAAGACATATTTGAAGAGAGACATGGGAGATTTGAAGACATATTTGAAGGAAGATTTGAATAATTTTCTGCAGGAAATACTTACTAATGGTGAAAAGGTAGTAAAGGAAACTCATGATGCAAACAAAAGAAATGTTAATCACGATTTCTTAGACTCTAATGTGGGATCTAAGACCCACCATATTCAGAAATTGATATGAGGAAGTTTGATGGCAAGGATCCCGCAACATGGATATTACAGATGGAGCAATTTTTCGATCTTAATAATGTGAAAACATACAAAAGGTACGTATTGCAACTTTATATTTGGAACCAAATCAGTTTGTATGCTATCAATAGCTTTTCTCTGGTAAATAAATTATCTCTTGGGCAATTTTTATAGAAGAATTGACAACACATTATGATGATACAAAAAGCAACATTTTTTTTTAGCCAATTGATAAGTCTCAAACAAAAGGGTTCAATAATGGAGCACGTTGAGGAGTTCCAAAAATCGAACATAAGGGTAAAAATATTCCAGTCAACGTAATAATAATAATATAAAGCCACTAAAATAATAATAGAGGGATTCTAAGGGGCACAGTAATAACAATATGGGGATAATAGGGGCACAATAATATCAATAAGGGATGCAACTATAATAGTAATGGAGTAATAATTAGTATTATAGAGACCCAAAATATGCTAGCATAAGACTTGCTACAACAAGGCATATGATTTTCTTTTGAAGCCATGTGTATAGTTTATGAGTTACTTCTTCCTATGGTACATTGTTATTTAATTTAGATTGATGTATATTATTTATTTAAATTTTCATTATTATCACTAGTGTAGATACACTCATTACACTTTATCCTTATGTTTGTAGATGGGAAAATATCAAGAAGACGAAAAAAATAGATGAAATCAACAAAACATTCATCCAAATAACCCAGATCATGGAAGTACCTTGAGCACAGAAAATAGTTCCAGTGAAGAATGATGATATATTTTGATATAAATGTAGCCTATTGTATTTTTTGATATAATTTTCAATGAAAATCAAACCTTTTATTTAATCTAATGGACATAGTGTCCCAAATTGAGAGACAAGGGATTACCAATAAAAATCCCATTTTGCATGACAAAGATCCTCTCATAGATGTATAATAAAATACATTTTAATCTACTCTATTTTTTTATCCAATGTCATTGTGAAATGTTACACCACTGATTAAATATTATAATGAAGGGATGAAAAATTTGATAATATAACAAATTAATATAAACATTATATATAAATGCTCTAATCAAATTTCAATATATATGAATATTGTTATAAGATATGTGTTTTAAAGAGAGTGGTTCCACTTTGGTTCAATTTTCTTATTCATAAGGTGCCTGAGCACATACAAATGTTAAATTTAATGTACTGGTGGTTTTGACTCCATCTTCAAATATTAATGAAGTAGTTTTGTTGATTCCAGTTGGAGCAATGGCAGTATGTTTTCCCCTTTGTATATCATTTCATGTATGTCTTTCCTCTTCTGAAATTTGTGTAATGATGTTGTCAGTTTCACTCTCTGATTGTTGTATGTATGTTTCTTCAATAGTGAGAAGTACCTATGTAAAAACATATTTACTTGTGTTATTTGATGGCCCGCAGTACCTATGCAATCACATATTTACTTGTTTTATTTGATAGCCTACAATACCTGTATGTAAGCAAAAATTTACTTATACTAATTAGTGAAAAATGTATTCATGAGGCATAGAGCTTGATATATTGATTCACACTCCAACTTTATTGCATTTTCACCTTCTCACTCTTCCATATTTTTGTTCATTATTGTTGCTTAGGATTCTGTGTTATGTCGACCCTCTGCATCAATTTCCCTCCTTTCCTTTTGCTTGTTCAAATATACTATAATAATTATGTTAAACTATTTATTGTTGTGTGTTGGCCACCAGAAGCAACAAATTTCTCTTTGACATTAGCCATATCTACTAGTGTGTATTTCAATTTGTGTTTTCTTGAGTTGACCTTGGTGAATGGCTATTGAACAAAGCTATGAATTATCTTTCTCAAATTATGTCACATATCGAGTGCAACAGAAAGCCTTTAGATGATATTCAAAATCACTCCTCTTGAATTCCCTATGCGCTAACCCTTTTCTTTCAACCTGGGGGTTGTCTCTAGGAGGCTTGTATATCTTCTGAAGCACCTGTGTGATATGAGATAGAAAAATATACAAAATAATTATGGAAACATTGTTGGGTAATGAACTAGAATATTTTTCTCTAGGTACAATAATTTTTACATCCCCCTTGTCAGGTGAGAAAGGGAAGTGGGTTCAAGATCTCTCACTGTGGAGACTCCATTGTTTGAATCTTATTGTATCCACCCCAACGACTCCATTGTCCATATATTTATTTGGTTATCCAAACTTTCAAGAGGCCTCATACTTTCTTTGATGCTAAACAACAAAAAACTTCCCCTGCATTTGAACTTGAGATCACTCACCTAAAGGGGTTTTCAAAATCACCATTCTTGCATTCTTGGCTAACTAATTTTTCCCACTTGTTTTTTCTTATGTTGTTGGTTATCCCCATCATATCCCTTCAATTCATGAATAACATATCTATTTTCTTAGATTAAGTGGAAACAAATATAGAAGGTTGGAGCAACACCTCAATGATTTTCATGAATGTATGGAAAAAGAGGGTATTGTTTTTGAAGATGTGAAAATGAAATTGTTAATGTATTCTTTAGATGAAGATCCTAGATTTTGTGAAAGATTATATCCACCAGGTGCTCTATTTTAAGATTGTTGTGCACATTTTAATGTTGAAAATATTTCTGAGATTAATGATCTTGCTGAAGATGCTTTTGGGGCTAAAATCCAAGAAAGAATATACTTTCATCAAGAAGCATCACCCAACAATCAAGAAGGGGAAGAAGGAGACATTATCAAGTTGTAAATGAACCCTCAGAGATCTCATTTTGCCTTATGATTCTCATCCTTATGATTCGTATGACTCCGATGGGATTTTGATCAATGCAATAATGAAATGATCCCAATCATGGGAAACTGCACGAAAAGAGGAGGACCACTAAGAGGTTAATAAAGAGGCTCCTGTTTACAATCCACATCCTTCAAATGGAGAACAAGTTCAAGAAGATGATATTAAAATTGATAAATATTCTTTGATATATGATTCAGATGATTCATAGGAGGATGCTATTGTTTCATACTTTAAAATGGATGTACTTACAAATATGTGGGTAGAATATTACCAACAACATCTCCTTCGATAGGATCCCATAGTTGAAGAGCGAAGAAATGCCAGTGGCTACTTGTTGCAGAAATATTCATGACATGAAATTGTTCAAGAGAGCGAGAAAACCATAAAATTATCTCATTAGTTCTATGATCTAATAGATGACTATATGGAATCTTTCTTTGGTTTGGAACCGATCTCAATTATGGGGTATGTATTAAATGTTTTACCTCAAGGTTTAAAATGGCGCATGACTGTTTTAGTTGCTAACTTTCAAGAGAACAATGCCAAAAGTTCTAGTACTCAGATGCTAGGTTGGTACCATTGGAAGATTAACCTCACTTGCGTGAATGGAGTCCTATCCATAAGCAAGAGTTGTATATAAATAAGCTCACTAAGTGAGTGTTTAATTTACAGGTTTTGGAGTTTGCACTTTTGCATTAAAGTTTTATGAGGAAAGGACTCCCAACAAATAAATTTCGATGGATATTTTTTGTATTTATAGGTTCATTATATTTTTGACTCCATGCCCAATGATGAATTCTACTAGTCTGTAGGTTCTCATCACCTTCCTAGGAAGGGACTATCTCAATTGGAACCAATGTTGTCACTTACTGCAAAATGTGTATTCATCTGTCCAAATAGTAAATGAGCAGAGAAGTTTACAGTCAATTTGCAAGTAGTAGAAGGACTCAAAGACTAAATTAGACCCTATCGATTGTAAAGTACTCTCAATAAGATTTCCAACGATATGTGGAAGTCCAACAATGAAATCATATATCAAATGATATGATCTACTTGTTATAGCTCCAAATCTCACTCTTCTGGTTTCTGATTCTATACTAATGGCCTAGGGCAACCCCTCCTTCCAGACCTAGTCCTAAAATTTAAAAAACAATGTTTTATCCCTTATACGCGACATTTCACTGAGTTAAATGTGTGTATACGCGGGTATGTGTATACCCAACCCGCGTATATGTATTAAAACACTTTAAAAAATATAAAACTCCTTATTTTCGGGCGAAGATCGCAGGTTTTACCAGCTGATCACCTGTTAGTGCCCATGGCCCAACTGTTCCCAACCAACTCCTAACAAAAAAACTACTTTGGAGATGCTATAAAAAGACCTCAAAGGGAAGGCCTAAGAGAGACATAGAGGAGAGAGCAAGATTATTATGCTGAGATTTTCCCTTGACCAGGTCTGAAGTCCCTTGTGCCTTCTACACTTCCCCCATTTTCATAGGAAACCCTTGTTTCCTTGTGTATTGGTGATCATTCATCCTTTATGTCATCATTGAGTAAGGCTTGGAAGGAGCTCATGTTGGAGGCTTGAGGCTGGAACGAATCCGGGAGGAAGCTTTGCTTGGAGCCTGCTGAAGGTGACTTAGGTGAAATCTTTCCGTTTTATGTACTTTATTTGCCATAATAAAAGAAACACATCTTGGTTCCCGATATAATCTTCCTTTATGCTTGTGAGATTCTTGTTTTGAATTCTTATGTAAGTAGTTATTTAGATTTCATAACTAACTTTATAGCATGAAGATGGTTTCTTCAGAAGGTAAAATTGAATCCAAGCAATCCAAGGTAGAGGTAGAATCTAGGCTCCAGGCTCCACTGGGGACAACATTCTTGTTGTTCCTAGTTTGGGTAGTTTTCAAGCCAATCAAGGATCAACCCCTTTGTTTGTTTGTTGTTACTGTCTGATCTGTTCTTGAACTTTAAGCCTTGCCATTTTTTTCAGTTTGTATTTTTTATTTTTCTTGAAACTCTTCAGATAGGCTGTTTTGTTTGATTACAGAAGCGTATATACGCAAGTTGCATTTAGTGAACCCGCGTATACGCAGGTTTCCTAAGTTACAGTAGCGTATACATGCAATCTGTACATCAGTGTAGGCGCATATATTTTACAATTTTCAAGATTTATAAATCTTTCTGTTTCTGAACGTTTGTCTGGTGGTTTGAGTTAGTCTGAAACAATCATTTTCCAGTATCAGTTTTTTGTTCTACAGTGGGCATCTTGTTCTGAATTCCCTCTAGTTATAAGGAGTATTGGTCTTGTTTTTGTTGATTGCAAGCGTCATCGTTTTTTGCTAAAACACACAAGATTTTTTGCTAAGAATCTTGGCTGCTCTGTTTTGACAGGGTTGGAAGATTGAATTCAATCTTTGTGTTAATTTTTCTTTGGTGACTTTTTTGTTTTCTTAACGAAATCGTTTTTGTGACCATTCGCTTCTTCGTTTCAGGAAAGTTGTTGGTTGCCACTTTCTTGGGATTTGTCTTTTTGATCTTTTGGCTTTCATTGTTGCTTTTGATTGTTAAGAGAGATTTAAAACACATTTATTTTTGTTGGGTTCTCATCATTTGAATGGTGTCGATTCGCAAAAGTGTTTAATTTCCTATTCTTCAATCACTAGTGTCAGTATTGTTGAGAGCATTCTTTGAAAAGACTTCCTTGTTTGTTGTTTTTGAAGAAAATCCTTTGAAAATCTTAGTTTTGCTTTCTTAAACTTGCTTTTCATTTGGTTTCCTTTTTACGAAGTGAAAGTGCTTTATGTTTGTCTTAGAACTTGCTTGTAGTGTTTAGACGAAATGAATGATAACATCTCATATTCCATCTAGGCATTTTTAGTGGCAAGATAAAATTTGATAAGTAAGAAACTTTCATTTTTGTTTTTAGAGTAGTCTTAAATCTTGCATCCACATATAGTTGTTGCATTAGGATAGATTTGCATCCCTTTTTAGGCATACATAGCTTTGTTAGTTTTTGTGAGTGTGGAGTCTGAAAAGAAAAGGAAATTTTTTTTAATTGGAAGTACCTCTGAACCCTATAGAAATTGCTCTTCATCGAAAAACGAAAAAGTGCATATGCATGTAGTTAAGTTTTATTAATTTCTTTTGCGTCAAAAAACACCACTAGTTTCATTTTTGTTACCTTGTGACTTAAAGAACAGCCTAATAAAATAAAGCGCTAACTAAAATTCACTAGAACTTTTGTTTTAGTCAGTCACACCAATAAGTTTAGGATTTTAGGGCCTTGGATTAGGCGATTGGAGAGTTAACTCTCCAAGGCCATCTAAACGTCAAACATAAGAGTCTGAATAACGAGAGAAAACCCAATAGCGTTAGGAAGACCAGGAAAGCTCCGGATCTGGGAGTTAAGCATGAGGTTCTGTGAAGACAGGGAAGAGAGATACCCCCTCTCCTACTTGTCTGAGCTTACCTCACGACTGTTCCGCCTGGCTTCTGTGATGAGTTGGTATCCATAGTTTCCACTCCTAGGGATATACACAGGTGGCTGCGGAGGGGAATCCCGTGGCACCTGAGGTTGACGTTGCATCACTCTTGACAGTACTACTAGAGGGCACCCTTGCGAAGCTTGGGGGCTTGCACTGGCGCAGGCTGTTGTTAGGAGGTCAGTGTAACTTCCTCTGATACCTTCGCTGACAGGACTGGGCCCTCATCATCCCAGACTATCTTCGGAAGGCCCCTTAATTCACTTTCTCGTATTTTGGTGTCCGGTCTTAATTACCTAGAGCGAAAATACTTGGAAATTGTTTGACTGACTATATCTTTAGGGACTTTATAGTGTGTGCTCTGTGCTCTTAGTTGGCCTAGCTTTCAATTTTTTGAGTCTTTAATTAGATCATAACAAAAAATTCAAAGTGGTTGACCGATCTCCTAGATGGTCTCGAAGACTTTGTGGCCTTTCGCCACCAAGTTTAGAGCCTTCTCTTAGAAGGCACAGAGGTAATACTACCGATGGGTTTCCTTCCACGCTGGTTGACGCATCGGGGATTGATCCTCCTCTCGGGGGCATTAGCAGCCAAGCAAGGCCTGGTACTTCTGAACAAGACAGGGACACTCCAGTCTTTTCTCGAGTTCTCATTCAAACGGAGAATAACATAGAGGTAGAATAACTCTCAGAGTCGTTAGGGGCTCTGAATTCTCCCCTACCATCTAGTCATCCAGATGTATTGCAATACGTTGGGACTCTGACGCATATACCGGCAATTCTAGGTTACGCTACGTGCTTACCATCGATTACCACTACAGGAAGCATGGCTTCTACAAGTGCTACGACTATGCAAACCCCAACATCGGTGCAAGGGGGAGGAACCATTTCCATCCCCTCTGCTTCCTTTTTCGGATCTTTTGCTAGCACATCTTTGGTTGGGTTTACCTCCATTCCATCCACGATTGGAAATGCACAAACCAATGCTTTTAGTACTGGAATCTTCCCATTTGGCACCCATTTACAGGGTATTCCATCAGCTTCGTTTAGCACCGCTACGTCCATGATGGGCGGATCGACTTCATTCCAAGGTTTTCCTTTCGCAAGTGGTCATATACCACATTCCAACCCGACAGTAGGATCTATGCCTTTTTCTTCTATAGGACAAAGCAACAATCCTTTCCAAGGTTGGAATAACCCTGGGGTTAGTAGCGCGGGAATAGGGAATCCATTTATCGGCCAACAAGGGAATAGGCCATATTGCACAGTTAGTTCATTTCAAATTATTCCTCCCCTTGCTACGGCTTGGAATCCGTATCAAGGGTTATCAACTCCTTACCATTTAGGAGGAAACCTTGCTGGTCATGCAGGTTATACAGCTAGAGTTGGTCAAACTCTAAATTTTGCTGGATCACAAGGCTTGCCTTTTGGTTCAGCCGGTTCTACTGGTTACTTCGGCAGCCTGGTGCCCCCCCAAATCCTAGGAAAACATTTTCAGAACTTTGGGAGTTCTACCCAGTCTGGGTGGAATCCCTAAGGTCCTCCTAGGCTTCCATTTCTGGCAACACTAAACTTGCCAGATCTCACGAAGTTAACAAATGACCCAATCAAGTAAAATCTGGCCTAGCCTCCAGTCCCAACCAAACTCCCTTCAGATATTCCAAAATTCGAAGGGAAAAGCGGTGAAGACCTAGGCGACCATGTAACCACATTCCATTTGTGGTGCTCATCCAACTCCCTCATCGATGATTCGATTAGGTTGAGACTTTTTCAGCGCACCTTGACTGGAAATGCGGCCAAATGGTATATAGAGTTGCCAGGGGGTAGCTTTACATCTTTCGCTAACTTAGCCAATATCTTCTTAAATCACTTTCAGTTGCCTATCCGCTATGATGCCGGAACTGAACTTCTGGGCACCTTTCGTCAGGACAAGGCTACTCACATTTCCGATCATATTCAGGAATGGAGACGGAGAAAGAGGCTCATTAAAGCCAAAATCCCTCCGGAATACCGTCTTGAGTGGTTTTTGAAATCTTTACAACCCGAGATCTCCAAGGATGTCTCCATGTCTGGGGTCTATTCTGAGGAGCAAGCTATTTTTAGGGCCCAGCAATTAGAATTGATCTACTCTCAGTCTGGGATCCTACAAAAATACTTGCCAGATGCTCCTGGATCTAAGGTTGACATAGCTAAGTCGAAGCCAGGTCCGCATGCAGATGGTATCGTTGGGTCCGTAGACACAACTACAATGAACTTGTTGAATCACTTGCAACAGTTGTCTTTGCAAACTGCTTCGAATAACCAAGTCACATCGTATGATTCCCCTGCTTCACAAAATTCTTCAATTAATGTCGTCCAATCTGATAACCCCAAAGGAAATCAAAGTTCCAATGGGAAAAAGAAACGACGAAGTAAGAAGAAGAACCCGGATGGGAAGCCTGATGCAAATAAATCCGACAACAACGTTGGTGGTGGTAGAAATGAGTCGAGAAAGAAAGTTAAGTTTCATTGCAAGGTATGCAGTGGAGACCATCTAACTCATCTCTACCCTAATATTGAAGGCGCTCAGCGCTTGTTAGGACAGCAAGGGACTTCTAGTTCTCAAGCTGTGTTAACCAACCCGTTTCCCCAAGTGTTATAGATATTTTTGGGTCCTGCAACCCCAAGCGATAAATATCCATAAATCAAGGGATCCTTAGTCCCTAAAAGTGTTGTTTCAACCCCTAAAGGAGAAAGGTCAAAGGATTATAGCTCCTCCCAGAAAGTCCTCCATGAAAAACCACTCAAAACCAGTCAATTCAAGATAAGAGCACTTGCTCCATGGTCCAATTGCGTTTAAGAGCAGGTGAATACACTATGGACCTGCTTTTAAGAGTAGGTAGCCCTTCTACAGGGTGCGCTGGGTGGGAAAGTGACAAATGGCAGTGTTAGTTTGCAAGGTGGAAAGTCATGGAATCTTCCATAACTCTCTCCTGTGACACTTGCTACTCAGAATTCGACCTTGGGTGAGTCAGAGATGCTCATTCTCCAAGTGGAAGCAAGGACTATCAGTGGGAGGACACTAATCAAAAACAAAGAAGCTGACTCATTACCTTGTCAAAAGGCTATAAATGGATCCCCTACCAAGAGATCCAGAGGTTGGAATTTGGGCTTATTGCAAGGAATTGCTGATAGTTTCTTGAGGTGATCTTTGAGCTTGTTGGGTGATTGCTTTTGTATGAGGTTCTAAGGGAACTCTTTCATGTCAAGAGGATGATGCTAGGTCGGAACAGCTGGTTGTAACTCTCTTGACTTATTTACCAATAAAAGTCATTCTTGTTTCCTTCCATTTACTTGTGTTATATGTGTTTATGCATGTGAATGGATAATCTACACTGACCCTAGATTACTTATATGGTAGATCTTTGTTCTTGCATAGTATCTGGTTGCTCTGATCTCGCAGGTATTCCTAGAAGCTGGGCATATAAGCGGGCAAGAACCGAACGGCTACAAGAAGGAGGAAGAATCAAGCAAGGAGCTCAAGTGAAAGACAAAGGTTGGCCCCTTCTTTCTTCTTCTATCTACTTCATATAAAAGGAAATCAAGATAAACTTCTATTGCTTTTGTTTCTAAGGCCCTAACATACCTTAGTGGGATAGAGTAGATCTGTGTGGACACTAATCCCTGTAACACCTGCTGCATCCTGAGTGTCACGGACCCATTTTGGAAGCAGAGGAGCTGAAGGAGGATCCTGAGAAGGTGGGGGAGGATTGTCATCCTCACTTTCATCATTTGAAGAAGAAATATTTTCAAAAGTAGAAGAGATAGGGAGAGGTGGCACATCCGCCGAACTAGGCTTGCAGGTCGATATATTTTCGGCAAATTTTACATCTCTTCTAATGATAACATTTTTGGACTTAAGTGGAATAAGTCTATAGCCTTTGACATCTTCAGAATATCCAACAAAAGTACATTTTTCACTCTTAGGTTCTAAAGCTTTATGCTTTTCATCTGGAATATGGGCCCATGCTTCACTTCCAAAAACACGAAAGTGACTTACATCTGGTTTAATTGAACTCCATGCTTCTTCTGGAGTGATATTCTTTAGAACCTTAGTGGGAGTGCGATTTATTATATAATTTGCAC
>Ga0115844_100449_pt1 | contig 11800 bp, 6 predicted proteins | sample InSIn1gowninarea_FD_83858 | JGI IMG/M metagenome (GOLD analysis project Ga0115844, IMG submission 83858) | reverse complement strand
TTCATTTTCTTGTTTAGACTAGAGTTAAGATATGTTTTAGAGAAGTTATGAAGTCTAACTATTATATACATATATTATTGATTATGATTGTGTGAAATAAGTAAAATGATTATGGTTGTGAAATATTTTGGCCGTAGGTGTACAATCATTAGGGCATGTAGTCATCGAGATACAAGTGTAAAGACATGAGGGAGCCCTGCCAATGTGCTAGTAGTTTTAAAACTTGATATAGGAAGCTTCTCATTTTGAAAATAATGAGACTAATTTACCCTTACAACAGGTTCAACTTGCTATACAATACCTCATCGATTGTTATAGTCAAATATCAATGGTTACAAGGCACCCCCACGAAGCAAAACAATCTCAGAGTAGCTTCGACAAAGGCACATCCAGTCCATAGAGGTAGAGAAGTCTCGATACGTTTGAACGATGTCTCCCCTCATTTTTATATAGTATGTGTGTAAGCTTCTAAAGTGATAGCTACCAGTTTGTGCAACTTAATATAAATTGGTGCATATAGTTTTGTGATTTGCATTGAGTTATTTCATGTGCATGATTTCAGAGTGCTTTTGAAACCTGTGTTACAAGCTTTATAGAATCATGAGCACAAACTAAACTTGAGGTAGGTCCCACTCAAAATAAGGCTCTCTGCTCCTAGTTACTCTTATGTTTTTTGTTGTAATACATTAATGTTATTGCAATAGCTTGTTCATATTCACACGATAATAGCTTGGCTTCATTTTAATATTTTTATGTGTGTTTTAATTTTGAAATATGATTCATCATAGTGGATATTAGCATAGGAATATATCATAATGTATATTTTTCTTTTATTTTAGAATTGAAAAAAGTTGGTAGAGTTAGGATTTATATCACTGAAGCTTTCTTGTTGGGGGATGATACCTATACCTAATTGTTGGAAAATCTGGTTGCTACCAAATTATAGCAAGCGACTACTATGGAACTGGCATGCTCTGAAATTGTATGGATTTGTCTAGGTTGTTGTCTAGGTGGTTATCTATCCAAGATATGAGGTTTTTTCCATGAGCTAGGTAGCTCTTCTATTGATTTTGAGGCCTTTGTTATTTGGTTATGTGTTTCCCTTTCTGCTTTCTAGGGATTTTTCTGTTGTTAGGTCAGTTCTCTCCTAGAAATATGGACTTGTTTTAGACTTGGCAATACTAAATGGCAAAGGTGAATCAAAATTGTGCAGTGGATCACCAATTATAACTTTTTATCCTTCTAAAATAATTAACTAAATCATGCATTAGTCAATTAGCAACACGTCACAAAGTGTAGCAACATATCTAATCACAATATAATAAGCAACAACATATATAATCACAATATAATAAGCATATAACATAGGCATCAAATACGAGCAACATATAATAAAAAAGGCACATAAAACACCATCAAACTCATGTGAACATAGGATATAAGGCAGAAACCCTTCTTAGAGAAAAACCACCATATGCTTGTCTTTGTCTTCATTCTCTGATCATTAAAAATTATATTTTACATTAATATAACTAACCACCACCAATGTACAAGCCACGAGTTGCAATGCATAAGAGTAACCACCCACTCTAAGCCACTACCTAATGGAAGTCACTACTTTATGAACTTTTCATGCCACCACATGTTGGAAGCCACCAATCCCTCAACTATGTAGGGAACTACTCGTTCGATGCCCTAACACCCAAAAGCTTTTCCAGTCACCACTAGATAGAGGCCACCACTCTCAAGTTCTCAGGCAGCAACCTGAAGGATATCAGTACACCCTGAATCAACAAGCCACTACTTGCTAGTGAGCCACCACTGGAAATGCCCAAACCTTCAGCCTTTCATGGACCTATTTTCATGCATTTTCAAACTAGGATCCACTTGCATAACATAAGCAACTCATAGGACTTGTTTAATACCATTTGCACACTCAACTCACTATATTGTTATGCTCATCAACTAAATACAAACCTCCTATACAAATCTCTCCTCACACACTCTACTCATATAACAACAACATCAAAACACACTCTCATGACATGAGCCTAGTAGCATCATAAAGGGCTTCATGCTCAATCAATCAAATCTATCCTCACACACACTCTGTCCTTACAACAATATAAAAACTTATAATATAGCTCAAGCACCATTCACATCAAGCCCTCAAAACAACTACTTTCCTCAAACAAAACCTGATAACAAGACTTATAACCAATACAAAGTCATTACAACACTTTACTACAATACATAATGGCATTATAAACTCTTTGTCAGACATGAATCATTTTTATACTGATAGAAATTCACCCCTCTCACACTCATATTAGACAACATCATATGATACTTAGCTATGGCAATCATAAACATGATAGGAAATATATACATGAAAACATAGTGGCATATATATTTCATTAAGTCAGTTATTCATAAACCCTACAATAAACATTGCTAGCTTCTCTACAACCTTGCAAACACAACCTTATATAAATAGCTACACCATTTATAAATTCTATTAGCTACTCTGCTTTTTTCTATGCACACAAGTACCCTTTGATCTTTTCCCATACTCTATTCTCATACGCACTTATAGATATTTATTCATTTCACTTTATTCACATTGACCTTAACAAAGGCACAATGTGCATTGTCTAACTGTCAGTTAGACACATAAGATGCCATCATTCTCTTTGTTTTATCCCTCTGTGCAGAAGCTTAACAACCATCTTCATTTATTCTAGCATTCACATAATGTCTCTCTTAAAATAACATACCATGTAACTTCAACTCTGTCCAGCATATGGCATATTTAAACAAGTTTTCTCAAGGGAGATAGGACTAGATCCATGCCACTCCAACAAACTAATCACTTTCCACTTCAAAGAATTTGTTAGCTTGGACAATTTAACTGGAGTTCATGACCAAATCAACTCCTTAATAATTAAATCAACCGAGTACATTATTGATCTAATTATCTAAGTTGTTGCATCAAAACAACGTGCAATTTCATTGGATTATGCTTGTCATATTGACTTTTGCATCCTATAGTAGTGTCATGGTCACAGGTTGGTTTGCCTCATCAATTACTATGAGCACGATGGGAAAATCTTGCAGCACTCTAGAAGTGCCTCATTCTGACAGAAGGTTTCTTGTGATAGTCCATATACATAAAGAAAACTAAAATTTCTCTATCGGATCTATTCCACCTTCATCACCACTATTCTTCAACATTCTCAGGCATCTCTAGAACCCCTGGAATCAATAGATTATCATGCTAGTACTCCGTTAGTGGTCGACATCAATGCTAAGCTTAATGATTAGTACCATGGTCAACATCAATGCCAACACCATGCTACCAACAATCTGCCCCATTAGCATTAATGACAACCTTTAACCCTGAACACAAAACTAATCCTCTTTCTTTATTTTCAATCTCTTCTGGTTGGCTAGTGTCAATCCCACTCCAGTGGTTGGCTCTCTCTCCTTCTTTGACATAAATGGCTAAGGATTTCCCAATTCACACTGAATTACGATGCTGACAGCATGTTGATCTCTATTGATACCAACTGATTTGCTGATGAACTTTTATCAACAAAAAAACCTGGAAAATAATAATTATAGGCCAAATGAGATCGATAGCTACTCTTGTATCTTCTACAACTACGATACATCAAGGACTACAAGGCCAATACCATGACCTTTTTCTTTTATGAACATTATCCCCTTGAACATGTATTGGCATTAAAAATAAGTCTCCATGATGCTATACAAATAAACTTCCTCCTAGCTTTTCCTCCTTGTCACATGTAAGAGGCTACATCAATTGGAATAATAACTTTGAGACCAAACGACGAAAATCAAATACAAGGACTTATACTAAGATAACATGACTATACCAATGTAAGAACATGTTTATAACAATGACTCCAAAATCCTATAAATGGTTGTAACAATATTCAAGACTCTCTCTCTTATTCATGTCTGGCACTAAGGCCACTCAACCAACAACTAAATGATCAATACAAAAGAGTACAAGGCTTCAAAATGAGGCCTACAAGGTTGTAACAATGCATTCAATATCCCGTAACATGTCTCATCCTCTAATGCATTACTGAACTCTAGAATCACTATGATGCATTCTAAATGATAAGAAAATACATACATAGTATGATTATGACAAGGATTTTCTTCCCCATGCATGCATATACCAAGTGTCTCTCAACTATTTTCCAAACATGGCTACAACAATGAAACAAAATGGCTGAATAAATGACTCACTGCTATTCATGCCACGATGTGTGACTCACTTCCATGCATGGAAAACATAATGATTACACAACCAATAGACCCGATGATGATGAAAACAATGATAAAAGGTTAGATCTTGTACACACATATGCTTACATGGATGATATAAGTCCTATCTACATCGATGCCAGAGAAAATGACTCATCCTCCTATGCATGATTGAAATAAAAGATCCATAACTCGTACAAGGGAAATTTCAACCACCAAAACAAAAGATGAAAAAGTATATATATATGGATGTAATGATATGTTTCTACTCATAATAACAATGCATAGATCTGCGACAAACATAAATGAGTGAAAGAAAAATAGAAATAACACATAGCCCTTAAAACCATAATGCATGCATAGATCCCCCTGAGCCCATATACCTCCAATATACATGTTTATCCTACATACCTAATCATACTTGTAATATCTCGGTCACATCATGTTGCTGTTTCCACTCATCTGCATCAACTCATCATGCTACCATAATGTTTCCATGTGCTCCCCTTGAGACTATGTAGGATTCACATGCACTTATCACATGCGGTTATGTAGTATTTCTCGAGTGAATCTAAGAATCATAGACTACAATGGGGGGTAGTTGCTCTACTCAGAATCTGAAAAGGAAGAGACTATCCTTGATCTCTTGCTTTTTCTCACTCTTCCCTTCAATATGTACACATTGTCTAGTGTCCCAATTCCTTTGGCTATTAGCCTTGTGGACCCTTGTTTTCGGATGTTTCAACCTGTTGACATGGCTAATGTGCACTATGCCAACAAGGGAAACTAACCCGATCGCAATCCCCAATTTGACCTGCTTTCTTTTGGATTGGATAGCTCCAACGGGTTTTAAGGGACCCCGTAAACCACTTCGACATGTGGAAAGATTGCTTCCAAGAAGAAGACTTCAATTAAATCAACAAAATTAAATAACTAACCTCTATGTATTAAATCCTATCTATACTACTTCTAATTACTCTAATCTATCCTACAAGAGCATGATACAGAGGTTTAAACATCATATATATGTTCCGCAGGAGCATGATAAAGAAGGTTAAACATCATGCATAGATTCAAGTCTAAATGAGTCAATCACTGAATTCATAGCTGGAAAATACTGTATTAAAGTTAAATTGCAATCCAATCACTCATATAGGAATCCACATTCTTCTATGGAATTAAAACTGCATCTGATGTTTAATTTAGTTTCAAATTAGAGACCATTCACAAGTTAACCATGAAGCTGAAACACATTCAATTTAACAAGACTAATAGTGAATCTTAAGTCATCAATATGCATAAATACAAATCACATTTACATTCATGCCAGTAACAACACTCTGATCCAAAACAATACAATCATTCCTCAAACTAATGGCTCCTTCTTCCCCTAAAAACAATACTCCTCATTGACAATAAAGCAACACTGTTCTTCCTGAAAATCAAAAGCACCTTTTCCTCTTTTGAGGTAATACTTATGTGGCCCTAAACGACCCTCGGCCTTCCCTGACCTTTCCCTACCTCTTGTCATTACATAGATCGGTATATATAGATGCGACATGTTGGTGAAGCTACCGACAAGCTAAGGTCACCCTGCCTCTTCATCCTCCCACTGTTTTAGATATGCCAATCGAGTATATAGAGATAGGATCATTAGCGTGACCGTTGGCACGTAGAAGGCATAATGGCTGGATTGATTTCTTTCATGAGGAGGAGAACAAATGTTGGCAAAAAGGGTGACTGTGTGTTGTCTCCCCCATAATGAAGACCGAGATAGCTATGCTTATGTAATGCACAGGCAACGCATGGGATCCCAACCCAAAACGCTTGTAGCCAGACCCTTAAACCAATATTTTTGACACTCTATTTTGATGGCTCTAACTGCCTTGAAGGTGCAGGTGTTGGAAGTATTCTCATTGACCCAGAAGGGAATAGAAATCTAATGGCCAGCCAGTTGGAGTTTGCATGCACCAACAACACAGCGGAATATGAGGGCCTACTACAAGGCTTGAAGAAATCCATTGGTATGAATGTGAAAAATATTAAAGTTTTTGGTGACTCTCAGATAATCATAGATCAGGTAAGCAAAAGGATACATTATAATTCTCCACACCTGATGAGGTACTAGCATGAGGTATGGGATTTAATTGACAGTTTTGATTCCTTTAATATTACATACATACCTTGAGGCCAAAATGAAGATGCTGATCTGATGGCTAATGTGGCTGCTAAACTTTTGCCTAACTTTAGATTGAAGAAAAATAAATGTTCTGTTGAATTGATTTTCAGACCGTCCATGCCTGATAACATCTCAAATTGGCAGGTTTTCGAAGATGATGAGAAAATCCTTGAGTTCCTACACTGCGAGAAGACATTCAAGAGTGCAGTCATTGATGAAAAGGAGCATGACAAGCTTATGAATGAAAAGGAAGATGAAGAAAAGGATCAACCCAATATGATTCCAAAATCAGTGGTTAGGATGGAGCACTTGTATGACTTGCATGATAAATTCAAGAAACCTACTAACTGCAAAACACACAGCTCGTCCATGAAGTATGAAATGGTTAACCTTGGGACCAAAACATACCCAAAAAATTTCAATCTAGGCCTGGGGTGCTCTCTGCAAGAAAAGGCTGCATTTGTCAAACTATTTAAAGAATAAAAGGATTTCTTTGCATGGACATATGAAGACCTAAAGACCTTTGATACCAGTATTATGTATCATGTGATCCCTTTGGAAAAGAAGGCCAAGCCCTACCAACAAAAGCTGTGTAAGGTGCATCCAAGCCTAGAACCATTGGTGAAGAAAGAACTGAAGAAGATGTTGGATGCTAAAATCATATTCCCAATCACACACACCCGCTCGGTAGCCAATCTCATGCCAGTGAGAAAGAAAAATGGAGACATCAAGCTATGTATTGATTTCAAAAACCTGAACAGAGCATCTCAAAAGCACAACTATCCAGTCCCTTCTATGGAACACATCCTTTAGAGTGTTTCTGGGTCTAAAATGTTGTCCCTATTAGATGGGTTTTCAGGATATAATTAGGTACTGGTATCGCATGGAGATCAACTTAATACAGCCTTCAACACCAAATGGGGCACCTACGCATACCAAAAAATGCCTTTTGGGCTCATTAACGCGGGTGCCACATTCCAGAGAGCTATGGACATATCCTTTCGAGGGTTGATGAACAGATCAGTAGTGGTGCACATGGATGAAATCACTATGTATTCATATCACAGGAGGGATCACGTTTATCACCTGAGGCATATTTTTGAAAGATGCCAAAGGTATGGAATTTCTTTGAATCCCAAGAAGAGCATGTTTGCAGCCATAGAGAGGAAACTACTAGGTCATATCCTTTCTAAAGAAGGGATTGTGATTGATCCTGAAAGAATACAGACAATCATGAGAATATAGCCCCCTACTAACAAAAAGGCCATGCAATCTTTCATCGAGAGGATTAATTTCATTAGAAAGTTTGTCTCAGGCTTCGCCGAAATAATACATGCCTTGCAGCTGATGATGAAGAAGGACATTACATATAAATGTAGCGATGAAGCCAAGGAAGCGTTTTAGCAAATCAAGGAAGCCATTGCTGAAGCTCCTGCACTAGTTAGCCCTAATTTTGGCAAAGAATTCTTCTTATACACCTTTGCTTCTGACCTTTCATATGTCACAATTCTCACTCAAAAAAATGATGACAGAAATGAAGTCCCCATTTCCTACATGAGTTCAAATCTCCAAGGAGCAGAACTGAATTACCCAAACGTGGAGAAATAGGGCTACGTAGTTTTCAAGGCCATTAAACATTTCTGCCCTTACTTACTAAAGGCTAAGACCAAAGTCATCATGCCCCATCCTACTGTAAGAACCCTCTTCGTAGAGAAAGAAATGGGTGAACAAAGAGGGAACTAGATAACCACCCTTCAAGAGTTCGACCTGGAGATAAAACCAGCACTAATAATCCGAGGGTAGCGACTTTGCAGGCTAGCAGCAGAAGCCTTAGTAGACCAAAAGGAGGCATTTGAAATATTAGGAACATTGAGCTTGTAATATCCACAAAGGTAATTTAGGGAGGAGCTCTTATGGAGTAACAAAGCGCTGATGTATGAGCGAGAAGCATCAGAAACCTTTTTGGACCCCGAATCATGGTACCACGACATACGCTTCTATCTAGCGCGAGGTTCGTGTCCTGAACACATGGATGCATCACAGAGGAGAGCTCTTAGATTAAAATCCAATTTATATTATTTGGCCGACTGCATCTTGTATAGAAACAATCACGATGGAATTTGGCTGAGGTGTTTAGAGAAAGATAATGCCAACCATGTATTGAAGGAAATGCACGATGGCCCAGCAGGTGGTCATTATGGCGAAGAGTCCACCACCCACAAAATATTGAGAGCCGGATATTAATGGCCCACAGTGTTCAAATACTCGCATGCCTATGCTCGCAAATGCAAGGCATGTCAAACCGCCATAGGATGAGAAAGAAAGCCTGTTGTTCCCCTTAGGCTTGTCCTGATTTATCAACCGTTCCAGCAATAGGGCCTAGACATCATCAGCAAAATCACTCCAAACTCTTCACAATAGCACAAGTATATAGTCACAGCATCTGATTACTTCACCAGACGGACCAAAGCCATCCCGCTCCCGAAGGTGAATGAAGATGAGGTAATATCATTCATTTAGAAATTCATTATCAACAGGTATGGCATTCCTGACGCTCTCATCTTCGATAACGGTTCTTATCTTTCATCTCTTAGACTTACTGAGTTTGCCTTTGATAAGTCAATCCACATAAAATATGTAGCAAACTATTATCCCCAGGGAAATGGAGTTGCAGAGTCCTCCAATAACAACCTTATCCACATAATCCGCAATACAGTCGCTGATAACCAAAGGAACTGGCACAAGGCCTTGAGAAATGCCCTTTTGGCTGATAGGGTCACCCCTAAAGTTGCCTTGGGAAACTCTCCATACTTCCTAGTCTACGAACAGGAAGCCATCTAGCCCCCAAAAATTTCCCTTCCATCCTTACAGCTCTCCCAAGCTTCAAGAGGAACCCCTTCAGCCCTGCTTCAAGAAAGGATCAGCCAACTAATGAAGCTAGAGGAATTAAGGGATAGAGCCAAAATTAAATTTAAAAATCACCAAATGATTGTAAAAATATGGTTTGATCATCATCTAGTGGGAGATAAAGATTTCCAAGTGGGGGAACTAGTTCTAAAATAGGACAAGCTGAGTGAGCCAAAGGGTAAACACACAAAATTCCAACACCTATGGCTGGGCCCATTCCAGAGTCATTGAAAAGATTGCTCAATGGGTTTACAGGTTGAAAACATTACAGGGGGAGACTGAAAAGCTCCCTGTTAATGGCCAACATTTGAAGAGATACTTCCAGTAGCCACTGTGTTGGTGGTTTCCTCCTGAGTAGGTTAGAGTTCATTTCTTTTGCTGTTAGTTTAGTTGTATTTATGTCCTTCCTTTTTTTCTGCCAAGTCTATTCTCCTGCTGTTTTGAATTACATTCCTTTTCAGCCAGCTAATTGTAGTCCTCTGATCTCGTTCTACCTTTCAGATTTGCCCTCATTCATTATTCTCATACTTTCCTTGCATCATTAGCTTGTTGATGGTTCTGTTGTTCCTGAATCCGTTTTTTTCCCGCAAATCAAACAAACCTTCTAGCAGCCCATGAGCCCTTGAGAATCAACAGTGGAATGCAAACTGAAACCCCTCATTGGCATCTGTTGCGAACTGTGTGAAATCTGTTGATAACTTGAACATCTGGAGCATGTAGGGGCATCCTTATAAATCAAAAAATGTGTAACTATAGCCAGACTAGCATGGAGGAACGATGCATTTTAATTAATCCCAATCAGATCTAGCTTATACATGCTTGTAAGGTTTACAGTCATTCTCCATTGGTCCCATCCACCACATTAAATGGTGCAATACCTGTTACTCACAAGTAAACCCCCTCGCATGGGCTAAGCTCACTGTCTCATACCCTGTGGAAAATCTAGTTGTGCTCTAGTCCTTGTTCCTGAAACTAGAAGTACCTTTCTAAAAAGAAATGAAATTTCAAGTCCTTGTGCCAATCTGGAAGGAAAAGTTGTTTGGGAAGCCAATTAGAGTAAGGACTATTTCCGAGCTCAGAGTACAGGTTGACGCAACAAGCCCAACCTTGCTTAAGCAGTTTAAAAATATGGCATGATCCATGACTGCGCCCCATTCAATCAATAAATATAGCATTGAAATTCTCATATAGAGTGCAAGAAAAACATGTCTACATCAAGCTTGATGAGCAATAAAGAGTTGAGGTACACACCTAAACATGTATGGACAGGCTAGTGACGGCCCTAAAGGGGTTTTTGAAAGTGGGAAACAATTAAAGGGAAGTCAATAAATCCCATAATGCTGCCATTAAAGAATGCCTGTCAAAATCATATCAGCAAGTAGAAGCTATTTGTCTCTATCCCTTCTGAAGCAGTAATGTTTAAGCAGAACCCATGCTTGTCCATCTGTGTAGTGTTCATTTCAAGTTTATTTTAACATCCTTACATTCTATTGATCTGAAGGTTATTTGGAAATAGAGATAACTGGTTCACCCAGCGGTTCACAATTTGTTGTGGCCACAACCACCACCCTATTAAAACTTGCCCTAATAGCAGTTTTTCATGGGTACCCCTAGAAGTTTAATAGTCCACCTCTCCAAATGATCCAGCTTATCCTATAGACTTTAACTCGTTTCCAAGTCAAATCTTTAATTTGTAATGGTCAAGACCCACCTTTTGATAAATCTCCATTGCATAGTTTGTTCTTGGCCTAGCTTAGCCCTTCATTCATTCCCTCCATCAAACTTTTCAATTTTCATATGCATTCATGGAACTTCTATGCTCACTCGCATAATCACCTCCACCCTCACTTCTATCACACCTTGTTTTTTTCTAACTTTTTATAACAAAAATCCCTCACAAAACATACAATTTTTGGGGCTTATCGCAATTAACATAATGCATGCCATAAGGCTCCAGACCCGGCGGTGTTATCAACCACAATATATACATTTTTAGGTCTGAAAACCCTGTCGCATATCGCAATCAACCCAAGTCTTAGGCATATGCGTACATGGCGTGCCGCTACCCTCCAGACCCGACGGCCTTATCAAGTAGAATAAATGTATCTTCAGGTCCGGAGCATTTTGCATATCGCAATTAGCGGGGTCCCAAGGCTTGACCATAAGCTGCATAGTGATGTGGTGGACCCGCCGATCTTATTAATCATATCATATGCTATATCGGGTCTGGAGTTAATTTATTATCACTATCAGGAGGCACAGGGCTTATATATATGGCACGCTACCATCTACCGGACCTGATGGTTTTATCAACCATGATATATATATATATATATATATATATATATATATATATATATATATATATATATATATATATATATATATATATATATATATATATATATATATATA
>Ga0115844_100446_pt1 | contig 11825 bp, 10 predicted proteins | sample InSIn1gowninarea_FD_83858 | JGI IMG/M metagenome (GOLD analysis project Ga0115844, IMG submission 83858) | reverse complement strand
CAACGGATAGGTTGAGGTCACAAACCGATCCTTGCTTAAAATCATCAAGACTCGACTCGAGGGGGTAAAGGTTATATAGCCAGAGGAGCTGCCAAGCGTACTATGGGCTTATCAAACGACAACCAGATCACTTACGGGGGAGACACTGTTCCGACTAGCATATGGAAGCGAGGCAGTTATCCCAGCTGATGTAAGACTTACAAGCTATAGGGTGGACAATCATGATGAAAAAAGAAATGTTGAGGCCATGCGTCTACAGCTTGACCTAGTAGACGAAGTCAGGACGACAGTTGAACAAAGGCTCACGCGATACCAGGATCACATGGCCAGGCACTACAACTCCAGAATCAGACACAGAGACTTCAAGGTCAGAGACCTCATCTTGAGAAAGGTGATGGGCGCCACTAGAGATCCTACCCAAGGAAAGCTCGGTCCTAACTGGGAGGGACCCTACAGAATCATTACATGCCAAAGGAAAGGCACCTACCACCTAGAGACACTAGGTGGACAGAAGTTGCACCATCCATGGAACGCCAAGCATCTCAAGAAATATTACCAATAAATGATAACAGGAAAAGCTAGACTCTTCATTTCCAGTTTATTTCTTTTAGTTAAATTTTACTTACAGTACTTTCTAAGCCCAAAGGGCAAGTTTTTTATCCTTTTTAAGAACAATTTTTGTTTATGCACGCATTTATCATAATAAGATGAGTTATTCAGATATGGCTTGTGCATATATTCGTCTTTACAAAACTACTTTTGACCACAAAGTGAACGAGTTCATCCCATAAGGATGCCTCGAAGTTGTAAAGTCCACAAAGTGGACGAGTTTATTACCAAAGCCCATAGGTGGGCTAGTTTATTATCAAAGTCCACAAAGTGGACAAATTAAAATTACAAAGTCCATAAGTGGATGAGTTAATGGTTAAGTCCACAAATGGACGAGGTCATTACCAAAGCCCACAGGTGGGCTAGTTTATTATCAAAGTCCACAAAGTGGATGAATTTACGAAGTCCATAAATGGACGATTTCATTGTTAAAAAATAGACGAGTTCATCCCATTGGGATACCGTAACATTACCAAGTCCACAATAGGATGGGTTTATTACAACGTCCACAAGTGGACGAGCTCAACCTTGAAAGTACTAAGTACACAAATAGACAGGTTCATTATTAAGTCCAAAAAAGGGCGAATTCACCAAATTACGATGCCCTAAAATTGTTCAGTCCACAAATGGACGGGTTTGTTATAGTCCACCAATAGACAAGTTCATCTTTGTAAGAAGACAAGGAGACGAGTTTATTATTTGATCCTCAGATTGGACGAATTCGTTATTATGTCTAAAAAAGGACGAGTCCACCAAAGTAGAAGGATTCACACATGATACCACCAGACATACGCATATCAACTAATGAAGCACACATGCTAAAAGCAACGAGTGTAAAATAAGAAATACATAAATAAAGTAAATTTTTTACAAAAAAAGGGCCAAAAAACAATAGGGCACTTAACCCTATCTGGGAAATGGACGAAATATATTACAAAATTGCCAATAGAAATAAAAAAACTACAATAAGTCCGAAGCTAGAGGGTTCCCATTGTCTTTAGAAGGATCCTGGACGTTTTGAGTTGGGGGGTTGTCAGCAACTTGAGCTTTAGTAGACAGGATCACTAGAGTGATGGGCTTCTCCACAGTAGGTTGAGTAAGAACGACACCATCATTTTTTGGATCTTACTCTGACTGGGTGGAGTCATCAGTCTCCTCAAAAATGGTGTCGACAGCTGGAGTCGACGGCATGGGGTTGTCGTTTGATAAGCCCATAGTACGCTTGGCAGCTCCTCTGGCTATATAACCTTTACCCCCTCGAGTCGAGTCTTGATGATTTTAAGCAAGGATCGGTTTGTGACCTCAACCTATCCGTTGGCTTGTGGGTGGGCGGGGGAGGAGTAATGGTTCTTGATTCCTAATTGTGAGCAAAAATCCCTGAAGGAGTCATTGTTGAACTATCTCCCATTATTTGAGACCAAGACCCTAGGGATCCCATACCTGTAGACGATGTTTCTCTAGACAAAGCTTCTCACATTCTTTTCTGTGTTGGTAGCTAAAACTTCAGCTTTGACCCATTTGGTGAAATAGTCTATGCCGACTATGAGGAACTTTAGCTGTTGTATTGCTATAGGGAACAGGCCCATGATGTCCAGTCACCATTGAGTGAAAGGTCATTGGGCCGTCATTGGGGTGAGCTATTCTGTCGATTATCTAATGACATAGCTGAACCTTTGACATATGCTTGGGTATCCTTCTGCAAGTGGGCTAGTAGTATCCCGTTCGAATCAATTTGTGTACCAATGTTTGCAACCCCAAGTGGTTCCCGCAAATCCCTTCATGGACTTCTCTCAGGACATAATCCGCTTCTTCGGGGCTTAAATATCTTAGGAACGAGAGGGAGAAGCCTTTTTTGTATAAGATGTCCTTTATCAGGACGAATCGTGCTGCTTGGACCTTCAACTTTCTTGCAGCCTTCTTACTATTAAGTAGTGTGTTGTCTTTCAAGTAGGAGACTAAGGGGGTGGTCCAGTTGCTCTCAGAACTTATTTCCTGCACATTGATGACATCTATCAATGGCGAAAACTGAATAAAGGAGAGTACCTTGTCAGGGATGACCATGTGTTTTGTTGATACAGCCTTGGTAAGAAGGCCGGCTTGCTCGTTCTCTCCTCTGGGGATTTGAACAATCTTGGCTTGTAGGTTATCCACCCTTCTCTTTACTTGCTCTAGGTACTTCTTTATCCTCTCACCCTTACATTCGTAATCACTGTTTACTTGGTTTGTGACGACTTAGGAGTCGCAATGAATAATCACACTCGTGGCCCCTACTGCTTTAGCGAGATCTAGTCCCGCTACTAGAACTTCGTACTTTGCTTCATTGTTGATTGTAGAGAAGTCTAGACGAACTATACATTCAATCTTGTCCCCTTCTGAAGAATGAAGTCAATTGGGAAAATTTTAAAAAGGAGTTACTGGTTCGATTTGGGCCAACTAAGGCAGAGGATTTTGACAAGGCTTTGTCTCGAATATGTCAAAGTGGGACACCTAGGGAGTACCAACGGAAGTTTGAAAGACTTGATAATCAGGTTGATGGTTGGCCTCAAAAGGCATTGGTGGGAGCATTCATGGGTGGACTAAAGGATGACATTGCATAAGAAATTTGGATATTCAAACCAAAAACACTCTTAAAGGCTATTGAGTTAGCTAGAATTAGGGATGAAAGTGTGGATAGACAACGACAACAAAACAAGGCAAATCAGCCACAAACAAATGCAGCAAACTTGTTAGTACAAAGTGCCAATCCAACCAACAGACCTGGACCAAATGAGTCAAACAAACGAAACTAAAAGTACCAAAAATATTTCTTGGGAGGAAATGCAATGGCGAAGGGAGAAAGGGCTATACTTCAATTGCAATGAGAAGTTCATACCAGTAAATCACTGTGCAACTTCACAAGCCTTTGTCATTGAAGTTTTTCTACATCGAGAATTCTTAGAAGGTGGTGGAGATGCAGCTTGAGATGACAAACCTTATGGACAAGGTTTAACTTCAAGGGGGGCCAAATGATGGAGTACCACGTAAATGTCTCATGAGAGTCTTGCTGCTGCCCAACTTTTAAGAGTCCTTATTGTTTATTTTTATCTTTTCTACTAGTTATCTTATCTTTATTTGAGTAGTCCTAGTTATCTAGGTATCTTATCTCTATTGAATATTTGAATAATTATCTAGTAATATTATCTAGTTATCTTAGGAGATTGTTGCTCTTTAAATAAACGTTTATGGAATTAGACTAGGTGTTGAAGAATTTGCTATTGTACTGTAGTCTATAGTTTGTCTTCCACCCAAAGGAAGTCTTTTATCAATTTCCATCTCTGTTCCCATTAGACCAACTAAACTGGATATGGGGAATACGAAATGCCAACTTGAGTTTCTAAAGTTAAGATTGATATTCTCCAAGGAATGGTTCGCAAAAAGACTTGAAAGCATCAATCACCACTTTTGCATCACTTTCAATTGTGACTTTAATATCTTGGTCATAAAAATTTGGGGGGCCTGAATTTATTCTTTTGCCTTCAGCGTGGCAAAAAAATGGGGCTCCCACCCGTTTGAATAAAGAAAAACCCAACCCCCCCCCCCCCCCCAAAAAAATCTCTGGCAACTAAGGGGATATAAGAATAATTTGGGTCGAATGCAGTATCACTATCAAATTTTATAGTGTCCCGCTCAAAGGCTAACCAATTTACATGATTGGAAGGTTGAACTTCCATTGAAATTTCCTGAAGACTTGAGTAGTGGTCTTGTAGTTGTTTACTTCTAACTAAGGATCTCTCCAGGTTGACTTAAGCATGCTTGAATACTACAGAATTCCTTACTTCCCATACATGATCAACTACCACAACTACAAAAATGAGTAATTTATCTCTCTCTTTCCAGTCCCCAAAACTATGATTCAATGGAGAAATCACCCAATCAACTAACTGACTAGCTATGCTAGTGGTAATTCGTTTGGCTTAAAACCCCAGTCATTATTGAACTGATAAAGTTAATTTTAAGAAAGATATTAGTCTTGTCCATATAATATAAAACTATTAAACTCAAAGAACCCGTCAGCTTTACTATACAGAAGATGACGACTCTGCCCTCAAGCCGACAACTTTCTGTTGGATGACCAAACCGCCTTGACGTGATGGAAAACTGACGAAAAGAAGTTGACAAGAGTAAAAGGTCTCTTAACAGTACCAGCGTGGTTTTTTGCTTGGGCTCCACAAATAAATACATAAGGAAATATCTTATGCCTCACGATTAACCCTAATCGAGAAAGTCCTTATAAGGAAAGGATCCCACAAAATACGCGCATTAACAAGAATCTTCCCCACAAGAAAATACTCTCCCCGCCAAGAAACGAATGTCAACTCTACACTACTATAAAAACCCCAAAGCCCTCACAAACCAAGGTACGTATAATTTCCCCAGCTCTAGCACTCTAGAGTTGTGAAAGTTCTCTAACTTGACCTTCGGAGGGTATTTGGCCAGTACCACATCGATACTCTCTACAAGGTCTTCTTTGTTGTTGTTTCGCAGGTGTTGTCTCGAGCACGTGAGGACAGTGTGACTTACTAAAGATTTTTGGTATCATTAGTTGACAACGTCTGTGGGAACTTTGTAACTTGTAAGCCATACTATCGCTTCCCAAACAAAGAGTTGCATGGTACTTACTCGCTCAATGGCGACCACCAACAATGTTCAAGGAGAAGAACCACGCACCACCACCCTCGAGAGACAAGTTCAAACTCTCGCTGTTACCGTAGAGCGCCTCACCAAGCAAAACCATGATCTAGAAAAGTAGCTACACCAAAAGAACGCGAGGCATAACACTCAGAAGGAGGACCAAAAAGGCACCAACGCTGAGAGAAAGGACCAAGAAGAGCTGGAAGGTAGCAACGCCCCAAGCAGACCAGAACGACAAGACACGAGCCGTCCATCCGTCACAGATACGGCTCCACCTTAAATAGTCGCAGAGATGCAGATGATGAAGGAACAGATGGACTTCATGATGAACACCCTCAAAAGACAGGTGTTTAATGACCTCGATGACCTGATCCATCGAACTTATACACCATTCACGGCATCCGTCACTTCGTTCCCTCTTCCGCCAAAGTTCTGTATGCCATAATTAGAGACCTACGATGGATCTAAGGATCCTTTGGACCACCTGGAATCTTTCAAGACCCTGATGCACCTACAAGGAATGGTAGACGAGATCATGTGCAGGGCCTTCCCCACTACGCTGAAGGGACCCACAAGGATTTGTTTCAACAGGTTGACACCGAACTCCATTAGTACCTTCAAGGAGTTAAGCACCCAGTTTTCCTTTCACTTTATTGAGGGACATAGGTATAAGAAGTCCACTGCATTCCTAATGAACATTAAGCAACAGGAGGATGAGATGCTGAGGTCTTACATAACCCGTTTCAACAAAGAGACCCTCTTCATCGATGAAACTGGCGACAAGATACTTGTGGTTGCATTTACGAATGAACTACGGAAGGGTAAGTTCCTGTTTTCTTTAAATAAGAAGGACCCATAGACCAAGTTGAATGTGCTTTACAAGGATACTAAGTACATGAACGCAGGAGACACACTGCTAGCCTGAGAAGAAAAGCCCAAGAAAAGGGAAAAACAGGAGGACGCACAGTAAGATAGGGGGTCGAAAATGGCTAGGACCAGAGAATGGTGAGAGGACAAGCACTCCAAGCCCCTCACGAGGAGATTCAAAAGCTTCACCTCGCTGATTGCCCCTATCGACCAAGTCTTGATGCAGATCAAAGACGAAGGAGCTCTGACTTTTCCTGACAAGCTGAAGGGAGATCCCAATAAGAGGTCTAGAGACAAATATTGCCGCTTCCATCGTGACAACGGTCATGACACAGTCGACTGCTACGACTTGAGGCAATAAATAGAAGCTCAAATTAAATAAGGAAAGTTACAAAGGTTCATCAGCAAGGAAAGAACGGACCCTCCGCAAGAGCTTCAACTGAAGAACGAGCGCCCTAAGCCACCCATAGGAGATATAAGAATGATTATGGGAGGCATGCGGCCTTTGGCTTGTCTAAAAAGGCCCGTAAGACTTACCTTAGGATGGTTCAGAAAGTCCAGCTAACGGGCTTTGTCCTAAAGATGGCGCGGATCGACAACCCCATCATCAAATTTTCAAAAGAAGATGCTCAACGTCTCCACCACCCGCATAACGATGCACTCGTCGTTAGTATACGGGTAGGAGACTACAACACACACCAGGTCAGGGTCGACAACGGAAGCACGGTTGACATCCTCTACTATCCAGCATTCCAGCAAATGAGGATTGATAGAGAATGGTTGGTCCAGACTAACTCCCCACTTGTCAAGTTCAGAAGGACTAAAGTATACCCCCTCAGCACAATCATACTGCCCATTATGGTTAGTGATTATCCTTAGCAAATCACTAAAGATGTTACATTCCTTATTGTCGACTACTCGTCTGCCTATAATGCCATCCTTGGACGACCTACTCTCAACTCATGGAAGGTCGTAACTTCAACCTACCACCTAATGATCAAGTTCCCCACCGAGTACGGAGTAGGAGAAGTACGTGGAGATCAAGTAGTTGCTCGCGAGTGTTAAATAGCAATGTTGGAGATGGACGACCATGTGCAAACAATGAATATTGAAGAACAGCAGACAATGGCAGAGCCCATTGAAAGACTTGAAGAGATACTTCTCGACAACTCCAGGCCAGATCGAACAACAAGGATCGGCACCCTCGCCAGCCGGATGGTCCACCAAGCACTCACGACTTTTCTCAAAGAGAATCAGGATGTATTTGCCTGGAGCCATAAAGACATGCCAGGAATCGACCCTTCAATCATGGTGCACAGGTTAAATGCGTCGCCCTCCTTTCCACCTGTCCATCAGAAGAAGCGGGTGTTCACCCAAGAGTGAGATCGAGCTATAGCGAAAGAAGTCTGCAAGTTACAAAAGGCAGGCTTCATCAAGGAAGTTTACTACCCCAACAGGCTGGCAAATGTGGTAATGGTTAAGAAAGCCAACGGGAAATGGAGAATGTGTGTGGACTTTACAGACCTGAACAAAGCATGCCCCAAGGATAGCTACCCCCTCCCGCGGGTTGACATCCTAGTAGACTCTAAGGCTCAACACCAATTATTAAGCTTCATGGACTCTTTTTCAGGTTATAACCAAATAAAAATGGACGAAGTGAATCAAGAGAAGATTTCGTTCATTACCAGCCAAGGCCTCTTCTTCTACAAAGTTATGTCGTTCGGCCTCAAGAACGTAGGCACAACATATCAGAGGCTCATAAACAAGATGTTCGCACATCAAATTAGAAGAAATGTCCAAGTCTATGTTGACAACATGCTAGTAAAAGGCCGAAGGGAGGATGATCATTTAGATGATCTCAGGGAAACTTTCGACACCCTTCGCTCTTACAACATGAAGCTCAATCTGGGCAAGTGTTCATTTGGGGTGACGACAGGAAAGTTTCTAGAATTCATGGTGTCTCAGAGAGGTATTGAGGCCAACCCGAACAAGATTCGGGGCATAATAGAAATGGCGCCCCCAAAGAACGTGAAAGAAATACAAAGCCTCAACAGCAAGGTAGTCTCGTTGAATAGGTTCGTGTCAAGGGCAACAGATAAATGTCTACTTTTCTTCTGCATGCTAAAGAAATCTTTTAAGTGGACGGTTGAGTGTCAACAAGCATTCGAGGATTTGAAGGCCTACCTCTCTTCCCCACTATTGCTGAGTCCCTCAAAACCAGGAGAAGAATTATTCCTCTACTTGACTATATCCTCGGCCGCCATCAGTGTAGCCTTGATCAGAGAAGAAGACCAGGTGCAAAAGCTCATATACTATGCCAACCAAGCACATTGCAGTACAGAGGAGAGGTACCCACAGATAGAGAAGCTCACTTTCACTTTAGTCATAACAGCCCGCAAGCTCAAGCCATACTTCCAAGCACACACAATGATCATCCTAACTGACAAGCCCTTACGACGAGCGATGAGCAATCCTGAAGCCGTCGAACGAATGGCACTATGGGCAATAGAGCTGAGTGAGTTTGACATATAGTACCGCCTACGTACTACCATTAAGAGGCAAGTGGTCGCTGACTTCATTGCGGAATTCGCTAACGTGGAAGGCCAGGGGTAGAAGAGTGTCCTTAGAAGAGTATACACATGAACGAATCATCCAACAGACAGGCTGGTGGAGCGGGCATTGTACTTCATTCTTCAGAAGGGGACAAGATTGAATGTATAGTTCGTCTAGACTTCTCTACAATCAACAATGAAGCAAAGTACGAAGTTCTAGTAGCGGGACTAGATCTCGCTAAAGCAGTAGGGGCCACGAGTGTGATTATTCATTGCGACTCCTAAGTCGTCACAAACCAAGTAAACAGTGATTACGAATGTAAGGGTGAGAGGATAAAGAAGTACCTAGAGCAAGTAAAGAGAAGGGTGGATAACCTACAAGCCAAGATTGTTCAAATCCCCAGAGGAGAGAACGAGCAAGCCGGCCTTCTTACCAAGGCTGTATCAACAAAACACATGGTCATCCCTGACAAGGTACTCTCCTTTATTCAGTTTTCGCCATTGATAGATGTCATCAATGTGCAGGAAATAAGTTCTGAGAGCAACTGGACCACCCCCTTAGTCTCCTACTTGAAAGACAACACACTACTTAATAGTAAGAAGGCTGCAAGAAAGTTGAAGGTCCAAGCAGCACGATTCGTCCTGATAAAGGACATCTTATACAAAAAAGGCTTCTCCCTCTCGTTCCTAAGATATTTAAGCCCCGAAGAAGCGGATTATGTCCTGAGAGAAGTCCATGAAGGGATTTGCGGGAACCACTTGGGGTTGCAAACATTGGTACACAAATTGATTCGAACGGGATACTACTAGCCCACTTGCAGAAGGATACCCAAGCATATGTCAAAGGTTCAGCTATGTCATTAGATAATCGACAGAATAGCTCACCCCAATGACGGCCCAATGACCTTTCACTCAATGGTGACTGGACATCATGGGCCTGTTCCCTATAGCAATACAACAGCTAAAGTTCCTCATAGTCGGCATAGACTATTTCACCAAATGGGTCAAAGCTGAAGTTTTAGCTACCAACACAGAAAAGAATGTGAGAAGCTTTGTCTAGAGAAACATCGTCTACAGGTATGGGATCCCTAGGGTCTTGGTCTCAAATAATGGGAGATAGTTCAACAATGACTCCTTCAGGGATTTTTGCTCACAATTAGGAATCAAGAACCATTACTCCTCCCCCGCCCACCCACAAGCCAACGGATAGGTTGAGGTCACAAACCGATCCTTGCTTAAAATCATCAAGACTCGACTCGAGGGGGTAAAGGTTATATAGCCAGAGGAGCTGCCAAGCGTACTATGGGCTTATCAAACGACAACCCCATGCCGTCGACTCCAGCTGTCGACACCATTTTTGAGGAGACTGATGACTCCACCCAGTCAGAGTAAGATCCAAAAAATGATGGTGTCGTTCTTACTCAACCTACTGTGGAGAAGCCCATCACTCTAGTGATCCTGTCTACTAAAGCTCAAGTTGCTGACAACCCCCCAACTCAAAACGTCCAGGATCCTTCTAAAGACAATGGGAACCCTCTAGCTTCGGACTTATTGTAGTTTTTTTATTTCTATTGGCAATTTTGTAATATATTTCGTCCATTTCCCAGATAGGGTTAAGTGCCCTATTGTTTTTTGGCCCTTTTTTTGTAAAAAATTTACTTTATTTATGTATTTCTTATTTTACACTCGTTGCTTTTAGCATGTGTGCTTCATTAGTTGATATGCGTATGTCTGGTGGTATCATGTGTGAATCCTTCTACTTTGGTGGACTCGTCCTTTTTTAGACATAATAACGAATTCGTCCAATCTGAGGATCAAATAATAAACTCGTCTCCTTGTCTTCTTACAAAGATGAACTTGTCTATTGGTGGACTATAACAAACCCGTCCATTTGTGGACTGAACAATTTTAGGGCATCGTAATTTGGTGAATTCGCCCTTTTTTGGACTTAATAATGAACCTGTCTATTTGTGTACTTAGTACTTTCAAGGTTGAGCTCGTCCACTTGTGGACGTTGTAATAAACCCATCCTATTGTGGACTTGGTAATGTTACGGTATCCCAATGGGATGAACTCGTCTATTTTTTAACAATGAAATCGTCCATTTATGGACTTCGTAAATTCATCCACTTTGTGGACTTTGATAATAAACTAGCCCACCTGTGGGCTTTGGTAATGACCTCGTCCATTTGTGGACTTAACCATTAACTCATCCACTTATGGACTTTGTAATTTTAATTTGTCCACTTTGTGGACTTTGATAATAAACTAGCCCACCTATGGGCTTTGGTAATAAACTCGTCCACTTTGTGGACTTTACAACTTCGAGGCATCCTTATGGGATGAACTCGTTCACTTTGTGGTCAAAAGTAGTTTTGTAAAGACGAATATATGCACAAGCCATATCTGAATAACTCATCTTATTATGATAAATGCGTGCATAAACAAAAATTGTTCTTAAAAAGGATAAAAAACTTGCCCTTTGGGCTTAGAAAGTACTGTAAGTAAAATTTAACTAAAAGAAATAAACTGGAAATGAAGAGTCTAGCTTTTCCTGTTATCATTTATTGGTAATATTTCTTGAGATGCTTGGCGTTCCATGGATGGTGCAACTTCTGTCCACCTAGTGTCTCTAGGTGGTAGGTGCCTTTCCTTTGGCATGTAATGATTCTGTAGGGTCCCTCCCAGTTAGGACCGAGCTTTCCTTGGGTAGGATCTCTAGTGGCGCCCATCACCTTTCTCAAGATGAGGTCTCTGACCTTGAAGTCTCTGTGTCTGATTCTGGAGTTGTAGTGCCTGGCCATGTGATCCTGGTATCGCGTGAGCCTTTGTTCAACTGTCGTCCTGACTTCGTCTACTAGGTCAAGCTGTAGACGCATGGCCTCAACATTTCTTTTTTCATCATGATTGTCCACCCTATAGCTTGTAAGTCTTACATCAGCTGGGATAACTGCCTCGCTTCCATATGCTAGTCGGAACAGTGTCTCCCCCGTAAGTGATCTGGTTGTCGTTTGATAAGCCCATAGTACGCTTGGCAGCTCCTCTGGCTATATAACCTTTACCCCCTCGAGTCGAGTCTTGATGATTTTAAGCAAGGATCGGTTTGTGACCTCAACCTATCCGTTG
>Ga0115844_100445_pt1 | contig 11830 bp, 4 predicted proteins | sample InSIn1gowninarea_FD_83858 | JGI IMG/M metagenome (GOLD analysis project Ga0115844, IMG submission 83858) | reverse complement strand
ATATGATAACACATCTTGGTGTTATTTAAAATATGTATGATAGACTTCCTTGATAAAAGTCTATGAAAATAGTTGATGATAATGGCCTTGCTCCATTTGAAATGATATGCTACCTAGTATATTTGGTATAGTCATGTGATGGTTGGTACTTTTTATTGTTTTTTTGAAAAAGGCATAGTTTTATATTGAATATTTGTAATATGTTGAGAAAGATTTGAGTACAAAATCCATTGATGTAATACTCTTTTATATCTAGTTGATTTGATAATTTTCCTTATCGAGTATGCTCATGAATTTATTTACAATAGTTTGAGTCTCTCTTTAGCTTTTCTTCCATGCTTCTCGATAGTTTTCTGTGTTCATATTAGAGTTCTCATAATGGCCTATGATAAAAATATGTTGGCAAAGGTTGTAGAATTTGATTTTGTATTCAATCAATGTAATTTTTTTTTATATCTAGCATCTTTTTCATTTTGTTGTTAACACCCTTGTATTCTTCTACGATTTGCACAAAACCATGAAGGTACTTTCGGTGCACTTATGAAGGAAGAATTTTGGCAAAGAATTTAGAGTTTGATATTTTACTTATATGCCCTTTTGAAATCTCCATCCTCTGTGTATCTTGCCATGCAGTTATCAAATGATTTTTGGGCCCTGTGAGTCCCTTACAAGCTTTGGATACTACATTACCCATTACAAAAATCAACGTGACTATTCCCTACGAAATACCCATTCCTCCTTCTCAAGCTATGATGATAATACACGTTGGGAGAAACACTATCATGAGTTTTAGAATTTTAGAACCATGCCTATAATTTTGTTTGTATTTTAAAATGGTGTCCATCATAAGCCTCATAGACTTTGCTATTGTATTCATTTTGTGTATTATTTTTGTTCTATATAATAAACATTCATAACCATATATCTAACTTGAAATCAATTTTTCAACTACTTTTGATGTATCTCCATACATTCTTCTTGAACCCCCATAATGGTATACGCTGGAAGGTTCTAGTGAATGATGTAAGTTTAGTTTTATATTTGGTTCTACTTGTTCGCTTCCCATGATGTGTTTTTCACGTAGTATAAAATGCCATTTTCTTTTCTTATTGATTCTCTACGATGTCACATGATGGAAAAATGCTAACAAAAGTTGTAGAGTTTGGCTTATACTTAATGTTGCTCAACTTAAATGACTTCATTATCGAGTAGGTTGATAGCAAGCCCTACCAATTACTCCTCCCCTTTGGAAAGGGAATACCAAGAATAGGATAGTTTAATGTTGTTTAAATTTATATCATTCAGTATTAAATTTAATATGAACAATGTCATCCAATTATTTTGTGCTCACCTTCAACAAATTCAGCCACATGGAAACAAAAAGGTAAAAGGGCAACCAATGTTTAAAGGAAGAATTTTATGTCACATTTATTTCATAGAATTTATATGGCTATATTATAGAAACAATATATAATATGTGATAAATAGTTATTTTGATATTTTATAATAGAATTGGTATTCAAAGTATTTGTTTTTTAAATATATATATATATATATATATATATATATATATAAACAAAGGATGTGAGATACAATATTTTAAATTGAGTGCTTTTAATTACTACTATTTGAGGATGTAGTGATATTAGTAATATGATATGGTTAGAACTTGAGTCGATCAAAGTTAATAAGAACAAGGAAGTGAGGTATCCCTAGTGGAATAAAAATCCTCATGAGGTTAATAAGATAGACATGAAAGTTAGTATTTCATTGCATATATCATGTTCAATTTTAAAAGGGGTGTCATTATACTCCTCCCTCCTAGTACTCAACCCATCCACCAAAATTTCATAAAGATGTTTGTTGCTCGAAGATCAATGGAGATGTTCAATGAATGAAATACAATGATCAAAACTACAAGGCATGGATGAAGTTGAACCTCAAACCAAAGGATATAATATAACATGACTTAGAGTTGTATTTCGTTACAAGCTATGATATATTATCTCTCTTGTAATAACTTGTAATAAGTCATGAAGCTTTGTAGTTTATTGAATTAAATATCATTAATTTAAATGCTTTATGGATGGAAATGACCCTTCTACAATTAATGAATGCTTCTTAGCTTAGAGCTAGGTATGATCAATGAAAATGACCTTGTAATTATGCTTTGTGATAGATGATTTTATAAACTGGTTTTCATCCTTTTAAATATGCCTTGTTTATATACGAAAAGTAAATGATTTTACGAAATGGCTTATTTTGTGAACTATTAACTTAATGAATTCCTTTTTATTACGAATGATATTATGATAAATGATACGATTACATGACTATACCAAATATACTAGGTAGCATATCATTTCAAATGGAGCAAGGCCATTATCATCAACTATTTTCATAGACTTTTATCAAGGAAGTCTATCATACATATTTTAAATAACACCAAAAGAGAACTACTTTAACTAGACATTTTATAAAAATGCAAAAGAATGCACCTTGACTTGGAGAGGGAAGAGAGAGACTTCTTTTCTTCACCTAACTCTATACCCAAGTTTGAGAATAACAAAATTGAAAATAATAAGAGATAGATAGGTAGGTACCCCTTTATTTATATCCAAGGAGGTTCAAGTGTGTCCAAATGAACATCTTATCACACCTTTAATAATTTTTAGGGTAGGTTTGCTTAAAGTTATGAATGATTGAAATGGTATTAAATATCTTGGAGCCCTTTTTATTAATTTACAAATTAGTGCCAACTTTTATCCATACCTAACACAAGAAAACAAAACTAAGTAGGGTCATTACTCCATTATTTTTCTAGCCATTAAATATTTTGTAATACCACAAGGAGACCTTATTCTTTTTCTATTAGTGTTTTTACTATTAGACCTATGTGGCAATACTATGGGCACTCATTTTAAAATTTTATGCCATTAAATTTATTTTTCTAATCTTATATAAATTTTCAAATTTGAATAAGGTATATTTTTTTCCCTCCATTTGAATTTTGAATTTCAAAAACACAAAACAAGGGAAACACACCTTTACCTACGATGGTTGCCTCATCCTACAGAGCAAGGTTAATCCACACATTTTTGCAAACATATTTTCATCAAGAATTCGATAATAATAAAAATTATTCTGCATGCAACTACATGATTTACGATGGTCATAGGGTGTATTAGTGAATCAACATCAATCATTTCCTCCTCTTACCCTTTCATTCCTGTCACCAAGTCATCTTTGGTCCTTAGGATCTTTAGATCGCTTCTCCATTGCAAGGTGACTTGTGTCAAAACATATTGAAGCCAACATCAAATTGTCACAAATGATACATGTTACCTTATCAAACTTGTCATTACCATAGCATTATGCAAACATAATCCATTCAAATCCTCGATGTTAGTCAAGGTCAAATAGTGTCTTGAGGTGGTTCATTACACATTTCCTTACTTTATTATTCCCATTTGATTGTGGGATATGGGATTTACATTCCATAAAGGAGGTTAAAAACCTCTTTGAGCACACTCTATGGTCTCAAGGGACTAAAGTGTTGAGACTCCCTCTAACATTTGTCTTCTTGCAGGTCTAGATATCAATAGCGCATCCCTCCATAATTTTGTCACAAGATGAATTCTAGCATAAGCATGATGGTGCAACCTTGATCCTCTCTTTTTAAATAGGGTCATAACATTTGGGTGCTCACATATGAATGTATGATTTATTGTAGAATTCATTGTAATGGGAATGAAGTGTCATTTTCATGGGTGAGGAGGTTTAGAGGAGAGTGAATCCTTGTTGAGAGAGACTGTTGTTATTAGGATCAATTATTTTTCTATAAAATTTAAGCAATTATATTCTTACTAATCATAGAAGAAAAATTGTAATAGAATAATAAAGTAATCTCACAAAATAGAGAACACAATATGTATCATAGTTCATCCAATGTAGGCTACATCCATGAAGAATATTTCATTCCTTTTAATAGACAAAAAAGGGATTTTGTGGGTGGTTTCAAATCATCACCTATTATCTTTACCAATAATTAATTGCTTATTGCCTATGAGGCCACCACTAAAAGTCCCCTCTCTAAGGAAAAAACTAAAAATGACCAGTATATGGTATCCAAAACTACCTTCTAATGTCATACAAAGGAAGTTATAAACTACCTCTATATTAACCAATGCAAGAAGTTAAAACCATATCTGAACCCACTTCATTATTTTTTTAAAAGTGGCAATTTTAGCTACCACTTTGTGGATATATGTGATAGTTTAAAACTATTGTATAGTTATCACATTTAAAAAAAAAATGGTGTAGCTTAGAAGCATTCTTCCAAATGGAAGACTGCTTCCAAGCTACATCATTCTCAGTTACCCAAGGCACTTGAGCTCAATCATAGTGAGCCCAATTATGATATTGTACATAGACTCCCAAAGGATGACCCAATGAAATTGACCATTCATTGTTTGTGTGTGTGTGTGTGTGTGTGTGTGTGTGTGTGTGTGTTATTATTATTATATATAATATATGAAAATGATGAAAGATAAAGGCATGGTCATGATCAAGTGCACCATATGATAGAAAATAATTCAAATGCACCAACATATGTTCATTATCAAGTGTACCATATGATATAAAATTATCCAAATTACACCAACATATGATATTGGTATAAAATGATACTAATGTACCATATGATATAAAATGATCCAAATGTGCCAACATATGATATGAAATGATATAATTACACCATATTGGTATGAAATTATCCTACTGTATTATATGATATGAAATGATGTCCAAGTTCACGATATGATATGAAATGATCTAAGTACCCATATAGTTTAAAATAATACAATTGTACCATGTGATATGAAATATACATCAACATATGATATGAAATTGATCTAATTATACCACACTATCTAAAATTATGAAATCTTACTATATGATATGAAATTATCTAAATACACCATATGATGTAAATATTATGTAACTACATATGATATGAAATTATTCAAATATGTTCTACAGTTCCAAAATAAAAAAGGTAAGTTGGCAAAAACATGCTTGTAATACTTAGCAATTGTTTAACCTAGAAATTTAAATGTTATGTTGTCTTACTTGTTCAAAATATCATGAATTAGAAGCTCTTAATATATGTACCATTGTTATGCTTTGGTATTATTCATTATGTTACCACACAACCAACTTGGATGCTTCAAACATATGATATGAAATTATCCAAATCCACTATATGATAAGAAATTGTGGAGTTTTAAGAAGATACATGATGCAAGGCTTGGGAATTATTTGATAAGATGCATGATACAAACATAATTTTAAGAATACCATAATTATTATTGAGTATTATATAATTATTCTTAAATGATTCAAATATGCTCTATAGTTTTGATTATTTCTCAATCGATTCAAATATGCTCTACAGTACTACTACCATAATATTTTGATTTACAAGGATCAAGTAGACACATCCCCACACCCAAGTATCACTTTTTGAAAAAAATAAAATGAAACATAAAACCTGATAGACATGAATGAAAAATATGGATGATGCATGATGCAAACATAGTCTCATGGAATGTAATGGTTAGAGGAAATGCAATTTATGGCTATAGAAAGGATTCCATTAAATTTTGATTTGATGAACCACTTGGGAACCATATTTTTGCCAACTTATCATATGTCATAATTTATTTGTAAAAATGTTTTGATACAGGATATGTAATGAATATTTTTCATCTGACACATCCATACACCCAATTTAGGGTTTATGGGTATTTTGACATTAAGGGGCATTTGGTGTATTGGCAAAGTGAGACCAGAGGAGAAGAGAGGAGATGAGATGCAAGAAGGTAAATTTTTTGTATTGAAAATACACCAAATTCCCCTCTCTCCTCTAGAACCTCATCTTTCACATGGTCTCCCCTATCCTCTCTCATCTCACCAATACACCAAATTCCCCTCTCTTCTCCAATCCCTCAATTCAAAAAACTTGAAATAAAACCTTAGTCTTGCCTAAGCTCCTCGTGTGTAGCTTTTTTTAATTTTTTCTTATTTTTACTAAGGGGCAATTTTTTTTCCACCTTGAAAAATATTTTTAGGGAAGGGTAAAAACCATCCCTCCAAAACCACCACTTAATCATATATTTGAGGTAGTTAAAAATTAATGCAACAAAATGGCCTCAAAATACCTGCTCCTAAAGCCCTTTTTTGGTCTAGTGTTTATTGAGAATATCTCTTATATAATTCTCTTAGAATTCATTCTTCTTTCCTATATATTAAATAATGAACTGTACATCCATTTATAGATTCATTACATGCTAATTTTCTTACTCCTTACTTGACTACATTTACAATTAATAATTCACCACTTATAGAAACATCCAGTTCTACACAAAAATAACAGTGACTACAAAAATAGTGGTTACTAAAAATATACCCCTAAATGTTTTCCTCTGCAACCCCCTATTGTACATGATGCAAATGAATCTATTACATCGATCACATGTGAAGGAGGACTGAGGGAGGATGCACCACCATTGCACCATGCAATACCATGCATATTAGGCTCCATTCTTAATAGTTGTAAGTGAGGAGAAATTCTTGTAAACCAAAGAGAAAGGTACAATGGTTTGGATGATGGCTATTTCCTTTTGGTGGTTTGTACTGATTTAATCAAGGGACTAAATATTCTCCTTGGATGTAGCCTACATTGGGTGAACCATGTTATATAATTTATCTTCTCTTATTTGTGTGATATTACTACTTGTTTTTTAGTTTAGAGTAGATTAATTACTCAACTATATTTTTATATAGTATATCCTAACATATGGTATCAAAGCTTTATTTTGTCAAATACTCAACAAAAAGGAAAGGAGGGTTTTTGGATTGAGTGGGAGAAATGGTAAAATAAGGGAGGTTCATTATGGAAAATATCAATGGTCATTTTTGTTTCTTTTAAAGGTTGTAGATGGAGAATTATATGTATCAAAAGGAATTTTATTTACCATTGGAGGGTAATATAAATAAATTGATGGCTATGCTATATGAGGAGTGGACTCTTCTCAATATAAAGGCATTGGGAATGGTGAGGTTATGTCTTGGAGCCATGGTTACCTTCAACATAAGAGTAGAAAAGATTTTATGGACACATTGACTAGGTTGCATAAAAAACCCTCAGCTTCAAGTAAGGTATTTCTCATGAAAGGTTCATTTAATATGTAAATGATTGAAGGGGGGATCCATTATGGACCATTTGAATTATTCTAATATTATTACTAATTAATTGAGTTTATTGGGATTATATTTTTATGATGATATTACACCTTGTTGATATTGTGCTCCTTATCAAAAAGTTGGAATAGCTTGGTAATGGTTGTGAGAAACTATGCTTCAACTTCTAACAAATTAAATTTTGATGATGTGGTGGTCATACTTCATAGTGAGGACATGCAGAGGAAATCCATAGGTAAAACATCAGGTTATCTTGGTTCACTAATTGTTGATAATAAAGGAATATAGAGGGGGAGAGGAAGGAATCAAAATCAAGAGAGTAGATTTAAGGGAAAATGTCCTCATCTAATGTATTATCCATCGATTCCCATTAGAAAATTTGATCATTAGATTACCTATTCCTACAATCCTGCATGGTTGCATTGGTTAAAAAAACATGTTCAAAATCTCCTTGAGCATAATATATAAAATAATCCTTATGAGAAGTGGCATGAAAATAAGCACTTGAATCTATAACAAATTAATCATTATTATTTTCTAAAGATAAAATTAATGCATCTTGTAAAATATTACTAGCCATATTCACTTCCTAATCATTAATTTCATTATCATCTTTTCCATCTTCTTTTCTATACCAAAACTCTTTCTTCAAGTATCGCTTCTTCCAATAATACCAATATTCCATACATGATTTGAAGAGAAATCTCATTTAATTTTAGTAAGTAAGCTTGATGCTAAGGGTTACACGGTAGCATTTGATAATAAGGCATGGAAGGTGACTACTGGTTCCATGGTTGTTGCAAGAGATAATATGGTTGGTACTCTTTATTTGATTACTACCACATCTAATTATATAATGGAGAATGTAGTTATGAGGAAATATAGGCTTATACATGTGAAAAATAATGAATTGGGATTTTATGAAAAGCAAAGGAGGGTGAGATTCCACAAGGATGGGAAGGATGTTTTCAAGAAGAAGATGTGGATACCAAAGGTGTAAGGAGGTCTTCAACATCAAGATGAATAAATTCCACCAAGATGTGTTATCATATGTAAAAGGATAAGTTGTTACTTCCCTATAGTTTCTTATGTGTTGTATACTAATGGTGGTGAATAATTTAGTTTCATGACCCACCTCAAGACACTATTTGACCTTGACTAACATCGAGGATTTGAATGGATTATGTTTGCATAATGCTATGGTAATGACAAGTTTGATAAGGTAACATGTATCATTTGTGACAATTTGATGTTGGCTTCAATATGTTTTGACACAAGTCACCTTGCAATGGAGAAGCGATCTAAAGATCCTAAGGACCAAAGATGACTTGGTGACAGGAATGAAAGGGTAAGAGGAGGAAATGATTGATGTTGATTCACTAATACACCCTATGACCATCGTAAATCATGTAGTTGCATGCAGAATAATTTTTATTATTATCGAATTCTTGATGAAAATATGTTTGCAAAAATGTGTGGATTAACCTTGCTCTGTAGGATGAGGCAACCATCGTAGGTAAAGGTGTGTTTCCCTTGTTTTGTGTTTTTGAAATTCAAAATTCAAATGGAGGGAAAAAAATATACCTTATTCAAATTTGAAAATTTATATAAGATTAGAAAAATAAATTTAATGGCATAAAATTTTAAAATGAGTGCCCATAGTATTGCCACATAGGTCTAATAGTAAAAACACTAATAGAAAAAGAATAAGGTCTCCTTGTGGTATTACAAAATATTTAATGGCTAGAAAAATAATGGAGTAATGACCCTACTTAGTTTTGTTTTCTTGTGTTAGGTATGGATAAAAGTTGGCACTAATTTGTAAATTAATAAAAAGGGCTCCAAGATATTTAATACCATTTCAATCATTCATAACTTTAAGCAAACCTACCCTAAAAATTATTAAAGGTGTGATAAGATGTTCATTTGGACACACTTGAACCTCCTTGGATATAAATAAAGGGGTACCTACCTATCTATCTCTTATTATTTTCAATTTTGTTATTCTCAAACTTGGGTATAGAGTTAGGTGAAGAAAAGAAGTCTCTCTCTTCCCTCTCCAAGTCAAGGTGCATTCTTTTGCATTTTTATAAAATGTCTAGTTAAAGTAGTTCTCTTTTGGTGTTATTTAAAATATGTATGATAGACTTCCTTGATAAAAGTCTATGAAAATAGTTGATGATAATGGCCTTGCTCCATTTGAAATGATATGCTACCTAGTATATTTGGTATAGTCATGTAATCGTATCATTTATCATAATATCATTCGTAATAAAAAGGAATTCATTAAGTTAATAGTTCACAAAATAAGCCATTTCGTAAAATCATTTACTTTTCGTATATAAACAAGGCATATTTAAAAGGATGAAAACCAGTTTATAAAATCATCTATCACAAAGCATAATTACAAGGTCATTTTCATTGATCATACCTAGCTCTAAGCTAAGAAGCATTCATTAATTGTAGAAGGGTCATTTCCATCCATAAAGCATTTAAATTAATGATATTTAATTCAATAAACTACAAAGCTTCATGACTTATTACAAGTTATTACAAGAGAGATAATATATCATAGCTTGTAACGAAATACAACTCTAAGTCATGTTATATTATATCCTTTGGTTTGAGGTTCAACTTCATCCATGCCTTGTAGTTTTGATCATTGTATTTCATTCATTGAACATCTCCATTGATCTTCGAGCAACAAACATCTTTATGAAATTTTGGTGGATGGGTTGAGTACTAGGAGGGAGGAGTATAATGACACCCCTTTTAAAATTGAACATGATATATGCAATGAAATACTAACTTTCATGTCTATCTTATTAACCTCATGAGGATTTTTATTCCACTAGGGATACCTCACTTCCTTGTTCTTATTAACTTTGATCGACTCAAGTTCTAACCATATCATATTACTAATATCACTACATCCTCAAATAGTAGTAATTAAAAGCACTCAATTTAAAATATTGTATCTCACATCCTTTGTTTATATATATATATATATATATATATATATATATATTTAAAAAACAAATACTTTGAATACCAATTCTATTATAAAATATCAAAATAACTATTTATCACATATTATATATTGTTTCTATAATATAGCCATATAAATTCTATGAAATAAATGTGACATAAAATTCTTCCTTTAAACATTGGTTGCCCTTTTACCTTTTTGTTTCCATGTGGCTGAATTTGTTGAAGGTGAGCACAAAATAATTGGATGACATTGTTCATATTAAATTTAATACTGAATGATATAAATTTAAACAACATTAAACTATCCTATTCTTGGTATTCCCTTTCCAAAGGGGAGGAGTAATTGGTAGGGCTTGCTATCAACCTACTCGATAATGAAGTCATTTAAGTTGAGCAACATTAAGTATAAGCCAAACTCTACAACTTTTGTTAGCATTTTTCCATCATGTGACATCGTAGAGAATCAATAAGAAAAGAAAATGGCATTTTATACTACGTGAAAAACACATCATGGGAAGCGAACAAGTAGAACCAAATATAAAACTAAACTTACATCATTCACTAGAACCTTCCAGCGTATACCATTATGGGGGTTCAAGAAGAATGTATGGAGATACATCAAAAGTAGTTGAAAAATTGATTTCAAGTTAGATATATGGTTATGAATGTTTATTATATAGAACAAAAATAATACACAAAATGAATACAATAGCAAAGTCTATGAGGCTTATGATGGACACCATTTTAAAATACAAACAAAATTATAGGCATGGTTCTAAAATTCTAAAACTCATGATAGTGTTTCTCCCAACGTGTATTATCATCATAGCTTGAGAAGGAGGAATGGGTATTTCGTAGGGAATAGTCACGTTGATTTTTGTAATGGGTAATGTAGTATCCAAAGCTTGTAAGGGACTCACAGGGCCCAAAAATCATTTGATAACTGCATGGCAAGATACACAGAGGATGGAGATTTCAAAAGGGCATATAAGTAAAATATCAAACTCTAAATTCTTTGCCAAAATTCTTCCTTCATAAGTGCACCGAAAGTACCTTCATGGTTTTGTGCAAATCGTAGAAGAATACAAGGGTGTTAACAACAAAATGAAAAAGATGCTAGATATAAAAAAAAATTACATTGATTGAATACAAAATCAAATTCTACAACCTTTGCCAACATATTTTTATCATAGGCCATTATGAGAACTCTAATATGAACACAGAAAACTATCGAGAAGCATGGAAGAAAAGCTAAAGAGAGACTCAAACTATTGTAAATAAATTCATGAGCATACTCGATAAGGAAAATTATCAAATCAACTAGATATAAAAGAGTATTACATCAATGGATTTTGTACTCAAATCTTTCTCAACATATTACAAATATTCAATATAAAACTATGCCTTTTTCAAAAAAACAATAAAAAGTACCAACCATCACATGACTATACCAAATATACTAGGTAGCATATCATTTCAAATGGAGCAAGGCCATTATCATCAACTATTTTCATAGACTTTTATCAAGGAAGTCTATCATACATATTTTAAATAACACCAAGATGTGTTATCATAT
>Ga0115844_100441_pt1 | contig 11841 bp, 13 predicted proteins | sample InSIn1gowninarea_FD_83858 | JGI IMG/M metagenome (GOLD analysis project Ga0115844, IMG submission 83858) | reverse complement strand
TGCTCAATTGACAACAAGCGAATTAAAAATACTGACCAATTTGATCACAACTGGTATAAGTTGGTACAAAAATCCAAAACTTTTTGAATTCTTAGATTCAATTGGATACGATCAAACAAAAATGCGCAGTTTGTTCGAAGTACTATTAGGAAGCAAACGAGTTTCTTGATTTACTGCACACAACATTCGGTTTTGTGCAAGCAGGGCGGACGGAAGTGCAATCAGCTATTTGCTAATCCCGGTTTCAGTTTCGGCGGACGGAAAACGCTGGGCAGTAGAATGACCAATCAACTACTTATCATAAATTTGGGTTCAGTTATGAGCAGACGGAATGCTATTATCCCGCCTACACAAAGCTGTAACCGTTGGCTGCTATTTTCTCTGGGTCCCGAAGTGCAATTTATCAAGTACTATATTATTCTAATGCAACTCGACTATCTAATAAAATTATTTTATGTATTACCATGTCTTGTTTTACTTTTTGCATGTCAGCAAAGGAATAGTCCTGAAAAAGTCTATGATGTGGAGGCAGACATCAGGCGAGGCTATAAGTTTTACTCTATACACTTAAATGAAGATGGAGAAGGATATATAATCAAAGGAAATTGTTCTTATTACCAAGAACCCTTTAAGATCAGTTCGTCAGACACTAGCCCCGTATTCAAATTAGATTCAAGTGTAGTATTTTTTCAAAACTTAAATAGAATAAAGAACCATCCAATATTTGGATTAAGCCGCACAGACGCTGCTCGTACAGAAATTTACTATAACTATCAAAAGGTTTATGATTCTTATAGCTGGGACGAAACTTTTTGGGATTTATTTAGACCTATTATGGAGCAATTGCCAAAAGGATTTGATCCTTTTCGTGAGAGTGATAGACCTTTTGACTGGGATTAGGCAAGTCGGCATTAGAAGTAAAACAGCAGCCAACATCTGGCTTTGGGCAAGTGGGGCGGACGGAACAATTATATTGAGCTATTTGCAAAATTGACCTTTTGTCCGGGCTGATGGATAAGCTAGGCAATAGAACAAAAAATGGGCGTTTATATGTAAATTGGGCAGCGGTTATGGTCAGACGGAAAATAAATCCCCACCTTCCCAAAGCCCTGTCCGTTACCTGTAACCTTTGTCTACAGGTTAGTAAGGGGTCAATTCTAAGCAATATTAAACTGTCTTAGGTCGTCATTCGTTGATGGTCATAGTGCAAAATAGTAGGTGAAAACAATGGCCTCCATATTGTACTTTACTGAAAAGTTCTTTTTTGACAATCCCGGGACGATAGTTAGTCAGTTTCTCGTTATAATACTGGAGTGGTTCACGCTGGACACATGGCTGTAAAAGCGACAGTCAGAATATGTAAAGTATAAAGCTCAAAAGGTGGGACAAATTGTAACCTGCAGATTTGCAGCTTTAAATCATGGTGCTTAAGACGTTGGAGGCACATGACCGGGTAAAATATCAGTTCTAAGTTCAACATGGGTTTATGGCGTAGTCCAAGGACAGGGCATATGGCAAGTAGGGCGGGACGTAGAAGCAATGGGCAAGTAGTTAGGTATTGGGCATTGATTGGGGCATGACAATAGAGACATGCGGCACCTGGAACAATCAGTTAAAAGTTATAAATTGAGCAGCGGTGCCGGGCAGAGGTATTCCAAGTGCCCTACGAGACGCCAATGCTACACCGTTATGCGCCACTAATTATTAGTAGGTACTAATAACTATGGAAAGGCGAAAACTCTACTTAATCGGCGACATTTCAGGCTTTACACCTCAGATAGCTCGACTTGTCTCAATGATGAACTATGTTCGACATACAACTATTAAAGCTGTTGAAGGCTTAGCAGTAAGTGAACTAGACTATTTGAATGACTCAAAAAGTAATTCAATAGGGTCACTTTTATTGCACATTGCAGCAGCTGAAGTAGGTTATCAGGCAGCGACTTTCTATGACCGTCAAATGAATGAAGATGAGAAGGATGAATGGGACACGGCTCTTGCCTTGGGAGAAAGAGCCAGCCAAGAAATCAAAGGTCATAGTTTAGATTATTACTTAAGTAAGTTGGGGCAAGTAAGGGCAAAAACACTTGCAGAGTTAGCCAGTCGTGACGACCAATGGCTTGACGAACAAACATCCTTTGGCAACAATAGAGTTAATAATTATTTCAAATGGTTTCATGTATTTACCCATGAAGTGAACCATAGAGGACAAATAAATATGTTGCGTAGGCAAGCGAAGCAAAATATTAGCGGCGCATAACACCCGCATTTAAGCAATTGGGGCATGACCTGGGAGCAATGGGCTTTTGGTCATTTGTCAGCAGTGGTCAGGCAGGACATCGGGGACAAGCGGTAGAGTGAACATCTAATAATAACTTTTAAATTGGGCTGCGGTTCCAGGCGACAGTAATGCTGTTGCCCCAACAGCTTAAATGCGCGACGTTAGCGGCAAGCATTTGAAGACTAAATACCCATGCACTTAAATGAGTTTATAATTTGCCCTGGATGTGGATTGAGACTTCTAAATAAGCAACTATTCCCTAATGACAGATATAATGCTTCAGGAGAATGCTTTGAACTATATGGACAACTATCGGGGTATACTCTCTCGCAAAATGATTCGACTTTTATACATCAATTGACAGGGGACGCATACGGGGCACAGCATTCAGGTGGGGTGACAAAGAATATTACAACTATATTTGCTCTCATCGGGCTCTGCCTGGTAATGGAGCATAATTATACCGGCCGGCAAGTGCAAAAAGTACATATGAGGATTGCAAAGCAATCTTGGCCTAGGCTGGACCCACCAAAACATAATGCAAGTATTACAGTACTGGATGTTTTGGAGGCTAAGGATGACATTCAAAGAGCAAATCTCATTAAAAGTTGGGTAACTGCTGTATGGGACAGCTTGTCCCAGCATCATGAATGGGTCAGACAAAAGACTAAGGAGTATATATAAACTGCATTTAATGCTAATGCCAGCCGCTAACCCTGCATTGGTGCCAGCAGGGCGGGACATATGAGCAATGAGCTGTGGTAAACTGTCAGGCAGTAGGTGGCATGACAATAGAGTCGGGCAGCAATACTAATCATCAGCAATAAGTTATAAATTTAGCATTGGCTCTGGGCGGACCTCTTCCAAATGCCCTGCCGGACGCCAATGCTGAGCCGTTAGCGGTAATGGCAAAATCCTCTATTTTCATTAACTTTAAGGTATGACAACACCATCAATAATAGAAGAACTTAACAAGCTTCCATTGACAGAGAGGCTTTTAGTTATTGAACAGGCTATTCAAGCCATAAGAAGAGAGAGTGGGGGTAATCTTGACCAAGCAGTAAGTACTCTATATAACGACTATAAAACAGACAAAGAGTTGACCCTATTTACTCAACTTGACTCAGAACCTTTTTATGAAGCAAGGTGAAGTATGGCTGGTCAATCTTGACCCAACTGTCGGTTCAGAAATCAAAAAGACAAGACCTGCGATTATCATTAATAATAATATCCTTGGTAAGCTACCATTGAAAATAATCGTTCCATTAACAGATTGGAAGGATCGTTACGCTGTTGCTGCATGGATGGTAAAAGTTACACCAGATAGGGACAACAACTTAAGCAAGGAATCATCTGCTGACTGTTTTCAGGTTCGGTCAGTTGCAGAAGAAAGACTTATCAAGAAGCTTGGACATGTAAGATCGGACACAATGGAAAAGATCCGCCAATCTGTAGCACTTATTCTAAAACCCTAAGTGACAAGCCACAACCACTAACCCTGGTTTGCAGCAATTGGGGCAGGACGTATCAACAATCGGCCATTATCACAACCAAGCAGCGGTTGAGGTAGGACTTTACAGCCAAGCAACAGTACCTACAATCAGCAATAAGTTATAAGTTGTGCAGCAGCTATGGGCAGAAGGAATGCTATTTCCCCACCTGCTGCAAGCCTACACCGTTGTAAAGCAACTTTTATTAGCCCCGAGCATTAGATTATAATGAGCAGCTTTGTTTAGGCATTAGGTTAATCGCAACTTCTACATTAGTTCTTTGCTGGGCATTTTGGCAGTGTTCCCTTGTGGGACACGGAACATTCAAGTCAGTCGTTTAAAGTTCAGAACTGCCTGCTTGAGGGTTCGCTATTCAGCAGGGATGAGCAGTAGTTCTTTAATCAGCGGGGTTGTTCAGCAGAAGTGTGAGGAGGCAGCCGAACATCAACTGGAATTTATCTTTGAGCTGCAGTTATATGGTTCTATTACGGTGGACAGTTTCTTTAAAGGTAGGACACTGAACTTATGGCACCACCCTGCAGGCTGGAAGTTCACTATTGAGCAGCAATCGGCAACACCAAAGATTTCCATAAAGCTGCTTACAACCTGTGTTTGGCGCAAGTTGGGCGGACGAATAAAGCGTTAAGAGCATTAGTAATTCTAATCGGCTGTAGTACGTTGGCCGTGATAGAAATAAACTTACGGCCAAGCAGGCGGACGGATTACAGATCCCAACCTTCGCCAAGCCCTTCTACGTTAGCGGCAAGTGTTAAGAACAAACAAGGCAATGAAGTGAATAATACAATGACTTTCAATAATCACATTAACAAATGGACAAGCATGTTATTAGTTTGTGGGCCTATTGGCTGCATTCTATTTATTATAGCATTCTTGATACAAGGTTTTCTTAGAAACGATTATACCTCACTTCGCTTTCCTGTTAGTTCACTTTCAATAGGGAACATGGGATGGGTTCAGGTTACAAATTTTATAGTTTCTGGTGTCTTAATATTGTTATTTGCTATTGGTTTTCGACATGCGACACTTTTATTAAACGGCTCCGTTTGGAGATCCAGATTTATCGGAGCCGTTGGACTAGGCCTGGTAGGAGATGGTATTTTCTCATCTGATCCTGTATTTGGCTATCCGATGAATGTACCGCTTGCTACCGAACAATTTACAACCCGTGGACATCTCCATGACTTGTTTGCTGTAATTATTTTATTAAGCTTGGTAGTTGTTTGTTTTAAGTTTCGCAACATGTTTAAAGAAAATGGAAATAAAATATGGGCGACCTATTCATTGATTTCTGCAATTAGTATATTAATTGCGTTTATTCTTGCAGCACTTGGCTTCAGGCAAATTCCGATTTTTGTAAACATTGCAGGAGTATTTCAAAGATTATGCATTATCATAGGCTTTACTTGGATGACACTGTTGGCATTTTACATTATTAAGACACATAGAACCGTTTAGTATCTGTCTTAACTTACAGGCAGTACACCAGCCGCTAACCATGCATTTAAGCAATTGGGGCAGGACTTTGTAACAATCAACATTAGGCTGCTGTTGGGCAGTAATCTGGCAGGACATTATAACCGAGCGCCATATTGATCAATGAGCAAATAGTCATACATTCAGCAGCTGTTATTGGCAGACGCATCCAGTTGCCCCAACTGCCTAAATGCTGAGCCGTTAGCTGCCATGTTTTAAGAATTCAAACTAATTATAATTACTGAATGTCTTTCATCTTCAATAATAAAAGGTACTATAATAAGCACTTCAATTGGATACTTCAATTTATTTCCATTCTTGCTATTTGTATGTTTTGGTTGACAGTATCTTTCGGTCAACTTATTACAACTCCTAATAAAGTTATCAAAAGAAAGAAGACAGGTTTATGGTCTTCTGTTGAACTTTGCGACACCATAGACTTTAAAGGGATATCTCACATTGTTTTACATCAACATGGAAATCCCGAATCCATTCTTTATGAAGGTTATTATATCGATGATTTTAAGGAAGGCTTTTGGAACCAATATTGGATTGTAATTCAAATAGAGAATAATAATACAGTATATAAGAAAGGTCCATTAAAGGCTATAATAGAATATAAAGAGGGTCTTCTATCAGGACTGTTTATTGAAAACTACAGAAATGGAAATATGAAAGTACTTGGACATTTTGAGGTTTATCAAGCCAATATGTCTGACACAGTATTACAGATACCACACTGGAAGTATCCTAATGGTAATGTTATGAAGGATACACTAATTCATCGGAAACTTGATTCGCGTCCATTTGGCAAATGGTATTACTTTTCTACTAGCGGCCAGTTGATTAAATGATTTTTAAAATCAGTTGTAGTTCAATAATCATTACTTTGACTTGGCTAGCTTTGTAAAGGGGACACAACACGGCAGCTAACATCGCATTAGCGCCAGCAGGGCTTGACGTACTAACAATAGGTGGTTGTTAATCGCTGGGCAGTGGTAGGGCTTGACAATAAGGATAGGCCGCACAATAAACAATTAGCATATAGTAACAAATTGAGCAGCTGCTCCAGGCAGATGTGTTCTAATATCCTGCCGGACGCCAATGCTGCACCGTTACATGTAACCTTTGTTCACAGGTAGGCAAGGGTACTATTCCAAGTTATATAAATCTGTCTTACGTCGTCATTCGTTGATGGAGAAAGTGCGAAATAGCAGGCTAAAACAATGGACACCATATTTTACTTTACTGATAATTCTTTTTTGACGATCCCAGGACGTCAGCGTATCTGCCATCCATTACGATATTGAAGTGGTCTACGGTAGACACACGCCTTATAGAGCGATAACATGGTTATTCAAATCATACATCTTAAAATGGCAGACAATCTACAGTTGACACAGTAGGTGATGTAAATTATGGTGTTTAGGATAGTGGTGACACATGACCAGACTAAATATCAGCTACTAGGTTCACAACACTATTTTTATGCGTAATCAAAGGGCAGGTATAAGTTGTTTAAACATAGTAAATGGAGATTTCAGAGGGTTATGAGCTCAAGTAAGTTAGGAGAAAATGGGAACTGTATAAGTAAATGCATCACCGGCAAGCCGTTTAGGGTGGACACAAAAGGCTACAGGTAACCCTGCATTGGCGCAATCAGGGCGGGACTTAGGAGCAATGGTGAGGTAGTTTGTCTTGTCCTAAAATAGGTTGACGGTTTTCAAACCGTTAAAAATGGATAAGAAAGAGAAAATCATTCAGGAGTATTTACTCACAAAAGCCAGTTATCGTGATCTGGAAGTAAAATACAAGGTGTCCCGGGGAACGATCAACCAATGGGTTTTGAATTACCAGGGCATATCAAACTCCTATTCCAAAAGTAAGAAAGCGAATACTTATCTTGGGTCAGTGAAAAAGAGAACGACTAATAAGAAAGAACTGGAGCAGCAAATTGCCGAACTCAAAAAGCAGCTAGACTGGCAAACCATGCGGGCTGAAGCATTGGATAAAATGATTGATGTGGCCGAAAGCCAGATGCAAATTCCTATCAGAAAAAAGTCTGGCACCAAACGATCCAGGAACTAAGGCAAAGTAATAAGTATAGTCTGCACCTACTTTGCAGTTTGTTTGGTTATACCCGTCAGGCATATCATCAGCATTTTATTACCACCCAACAGAGCCTGTTTAATGATCAAATCATTGCAGAGCAGGTTAAACACATCCGCAGCCTGCAAAAACACTGCGGAGGAAAGAAGCTCTTCCTTATGTTACAGCCATTCTTCAAAAAGCATCATCTTAAAATAGGCCGGGATGCCCTTTTCAAGATCCTGAAGCGACAGGGCCTGCTTATACGAAAAAGGAAGAAAAACCCTGTTACGACCGACTCCAATCATCCCTTTCGTAAATACCCTAACCTTACAGTGGGCCTGGTTTTGAGCAAGGCTCATCAGCTGTGGGTGAGTGACATTACCTATATACCGGTGGCCAGTGAGTATGCTTACCTGAGCCTGATCACGGATGCTTATTCCAGGAAGATCATAGGCTTTTACTTAAGTGAGGATATGACTGCCAGAAGTTGTAGCCAGGCATTGAAGATGGCTATTAACCAAAAGCCTCCGCAAGCGGCAACGATTCATCATTCCGACAGGGGAATGCAATACTGCAGTGATATATATACAAAGATGGTGTTGGACAACAAGATGCTCATCAGTATGACACAAAACAGTGATCCATATGAAAATGCAATAGCAGAAAGGGTCAATGGGATCTTAAAGGCCGAGTTTTTCCCCGATATGTTCACTGATCTGGTAACGGCGAGAAGGGCAATTGCCAGAGCTGTGCTGACATACAATCACCACCGCCTGCATGCAAGCCTGGATATGATGACACCTGACCAGGCACATGTTCAAAAAGGAGAACTACGTAAACATTGGAAAAGCAGGTATGCAGGCAAAGAGGAACTTCTACAATGAGCAAAATGGGCTAACCCTGCAAAAAAAGTTCTTTCACTTTAATGGTGACGAACTTTTTTCAGCCCACGCACGAAGTAAACTGTTTTAGGATTAACTTCATCAGGTAAACCTATTGCAGGAATAGTAACCAAAACTGTCAACTTTTTTCAGGACGATACATAACATTGTATTTAAGCAATTGGGGCAGGACGTAAGAACAATGGGCAGTGAGTTATCAATGAGCAGCGATCTGGCTGGAAATTTTAGCCTGGCAGCATATCGATCAATAAGCAAATAGTTATGCATTCAGCAGCTGTTATGGGCAGACTGCATCACTATTGCCCCAACTGCCTAAATACTACAACGTTAGCGGTAATGGCAGGACAAACATCACAATAATGAAACAGTATGCGGCATTAGGATTAATCGGACTTCTTTTGATAGGATGTTTCTGGGGTGACGAACCGACTTCATATCAAAAACTAACTAAAGACTTTTGGTTGAACTGGTGGGCAGACAGTACAGACCAACACATTCTATTAAGTACAGATGATAATGGGAATAGCGGTTCTTTGGTAGTTAAACAAACAGTTTTTGCAGTCGGCTTTGATGACAATTTTATTATTGTGCAACAACATCCAGACAAACAGGAGGAAATCAAAGCAAGGCTGTTTAATCCAGACAGTTCAACTGGGGATTATTTATTAACAAACCCTGCTGACACTATGTGGTTATCAGGAGAAGACAGCATTTATCAAAAGAATGGCAAATGGTATCATATTAGTAATGGCTGGAATCCACCAGATAGTTTAAAACCATACAAAGCAATAACCTACTTCCATATTGTTGACATCAGGAAATACACCAGAAAGAATTGGGACAGCTACAAGGTTTATACATTTGACAACGAAAATGACTTTATTAATAAACGACACGAGCTTGGAGTGTCAGACAATTTAACTTTCACAATCATAAGTCCGACACTTGAATAAATAAAGCCACATACCGCTAACAGGCGGTTTACAGCAAGTCGGGCAGGACGTAAAACAATCAGCTATAATCAATATTGAACAGTAGTTTGGGCATGACGTTATAGTGGGTAGTAGAGGAAACAATGAACACTAAATTACAAATTCAGCTTCAGGCCCAGGCAGACGTATTCCAAGTGCCCTGCCTGACGCCAATGCGTCACCGTTATCGGTAATTTTATGACACAACTCATCAAACCAAGATTATTAGAAGAAGGCGATACTGTTGCGACAGTTTCGCTCTCGTGGGGAGGAGCAGGTGAATTCTTACACAGATATGAAATTGGTAAAAATCAAATTCAAGACACTTTTGGGTTAAAAGTGGTTGAGACTAAGAATGCTTTAAAATCGGCAGAATATATTGCAAAAAACCCAAAAGCAAGAGCAGACGATTTAATGGAGGCGTTTTCAGACAACTCTATAAAGGCAATAATCTCTAATATTGGTGGTGAAGATAGCATTCTGACATTACCGTTTACTGACATTTCAATTATTAGCGATAATCCAAAGATATTCTTGGGCTTTTCTGACGCAACGGTAACTCATTTTGCTTGCTACAAGGCAGGCCTTACTTCTTTTTATGGCACATCTTTATTAGCAGGTTTTGCAGAGAATGGAGGAATGCATCAATATCAGATTAATGACATCAAGCAGACTCTTTTCTCATTTAAGCCAATAGGGCGAATTTTACCTAACGGCAGTGGTTGGACTTCTGAACTTATTGATTGGAATGATTTGTCACGTCAAAACACCAAAAGGCAGTTGACAAAAAGCAGAACCTGGAATTTTCTGCAAGGTAAGGGTATATCTCAAGGCCGATTAGTAGGCGGGTGTGTTGAAGTTTTAGAATTTTTGAAAGGGACTGATTTCTGGCTAAGTTCTTCTGAATGGACTAACAAGATTCTATTTTTGGAAACATCAGAAGAAATGATGACACCAGGCATCTTTAGACGAATATTAAGGAATTATGCAGCACAAGGGGTGTTTGAAAAAGTAAGTGGACTTATTTTAGGCAGGCCTTATGATAATAAGTTCGTGGACGAATATAATGAAGTGCTTTTACAAGTTATACGTTGGGAACAAGATAATAATCGACTTCCAATTATAACAGAAATGGACTTTGGACATACTTGTCCGACTTTCTCAATTCCTTATGGAGTGTTGGCAGAAATTGATTCTGAACAAAAGACATTTAGTATACTGGAAAGCGGAGTGACGGATTAAAAAACTACCGATAACACGGGTTTTAAGCAAGCGGGGCAGGACATTGGAACAATGGGCAACAAATTAGTACCCGGCAGTAGTTGAAGCAGGAGAACACAATCTGGCAATAGTACTAACAATGATTGTTTGTTTATAAAGTTGGCTTTGGCATGGGCGGACATAACACAGAAGCCCCGCCTGCTTAAAGCCCAAATCCGTTACCTGCCATTTTTTTTACAAACTTTAACTTGCGAAATTAGCAAGTTTGTAATTACTTTGTACTCACAATAAAATTTCTTTTATGGACATTTCAGTAATACCTATTGGTAATTCAAAAGGAATCCGGTTGACAAAGACTATCCTGGATAAGTATAACATTACTGACACTGTAGAGTTAATCCTTGAAAAAGAATACATTATTATCAAACCTAAGATTGCTTCTCGGGCTGGTTGGGAGGAATCATTTAGGATAATGCATGAAAAAGGGGATGACAAGCTATTTATGTCTGATGTGTTTGAAGATGAAAACTTAGAGGAATGGAGTTAAAGCAATACCAGATTGTACTGGTCAATCTTGATCCGACAATGGGCAGTGAAATGAGGAAGACACGGCCATGTGTAATAATTTCACCAAATGAAATGAATAAATATTTACAGACTATTGTAATTGCCCCTATGACAAGCAGTTCTAAGCCATATCCCACAAGAGTAGAGGTCAGGCATAATAAGACAAAAGGATGGATAGTGTTAGATCAAATCAGAACTGTTGACAGACAAAGGATTATAAAAGTATTAGCATCCCTGCTGGACAAGGAAGTTGCGAATGTCAAAGCAATTATCAAGGCAACTTATATGGACTGAAAACGGCAGGTAACAGCTGCATTCCAGCAATTGGGGCAGGACTTTAGAACAATCAGCTACAATCGCTATTGTACAACGGTCGGGCAAGACATCATAGCCGAGCGGCATATTAAACAATAGGCTTAACTTATGCAATTAACAACAATTATGGGCAGATGCATCCGGGTGCCCCAACTGCCGAAATGCGTCCATGTTGCCAGCAATTCGCAAGCAGCGATATAAGTTAGTGTAACGATTAAACGAACAGCCTTTGAGACTGTAAAAAGAACTGTGTCAGGAGTTAATGTTAACTTCAAACACAGAAAATGGAAAACAAACCCACACTGGTTGATTTAGAATCAATCAAAAAGCAAGCTCTTGAGCAGTTCCGCTCGGGCAAGCCACTCACCGGCAAAGGCGGTGCTTTTGCCCCTTTATTCAAGCAATTTCTGGAAGCAGCCCTTGAAGCAATCTTAGGTTTGATAATAATGTATTCTTTTTCAAGGATTAACTCTACAGTGTCAGTAATGTTATACTTATCCAGGATAGTC
>Ga0115844_100440_pt1 | contig 11844 bp, 7 predicted proteins | sample InSIn1gowninarea_FD_83858 | JGI IMG/M metagenome (GOLD analysis project Ga0115844, IMG submission 83858) | reverse complement strand
TTAGTCCCTGAATTAAAATTGAGAATTAAAATTCGAATTTGGTCTCAGCAGTTGTTTGAAAAATAATTAATTAATTCATCTTGAGTTAATTAGTTGGAGAAATTCAATCATGAAGTCTTTGTGAAGACGTGCAATAGTTATCCCTTCAATTGAGGAAGTTATCCCTTCATTAAAGCGACTAGAATGAGTTGTACTTTGAGTTGTAATTAGTTAGCTCAGTTAACTAAGTTAAGTCTAGTTAGATTAGTTCCAACATTTTGTGGAACTGATTGTGAGTTCAGTTAGTTAATGCATGCATGCATGTAACTAGTGTACTTTAGATAACTGAATATTTTCTCATAAATAACTCATGCATGTCAGTTCAGTCAGAGACCCAGTTGAGATCAAAGGAAGGGACAACATACTATCAGTTGGAGGATTTTTCCTATATAGGAAACTCATCCATGCAGAAGGAATTATCTCCTTTAGGATTGCATAGTTATTTCAGAGGTAAGAGAGTAATGTGTGAGGTAATTCACACAGGTGGAAGCCAGAGGACCCAAGAGAAACCACACAAGGAAATAGGAGGCTTGGAGTACTGGGGGAAGGCATATGTTGTGTCTATTCAATCTATGAGCAACATTGAGGGATTGTACTGAGAGCTAGATAGCTTGTGAGCTAAAGCTTTGTGTAATCCGAAGATATTTCCACTTGTATGATAATACAAAGATCAGGATTTTTAGCTGAGGCTTTCCTCGGAGTATTCTTCTATGTTTCATGTGTATGATTTCTTCTTCTCTGTTATATGTGTTCGTATTTGATCTTGCTCAAAATCAATTAAGCTTCTGCAAGTTTGTTTGTAGAAGTAGATCAAGTATTTTGCTTTAGTATATTACATTATCAGGTGATCTACAAAGGGAAATTCTAGAAGAAGTAGCACCAATATGCATGTTTTCATATTTTTTCTACTAATTTATCATTTTGCATGTTTGTTTTAATAGATGTATTATAACATAACAATATATATTGCATAGAAAACACTTTGAATACACTTCACTCCAGGGTTATTTGGGGAGATGGATCTCCTACTCCTATTCCCACCCATGTTCAATCTGTGCTCTGGAAACAATGCATAGAATCAGTACAGCTTTAAATTTTTATGCTAGTGACAAACCCATTAAATGGATTCCACAGGGTCACTCATTCCGTTGACATTGGTTTCAGGTAAGATTATTTTCTACAAGGGCTAGCTGAATATAGTGTTTATATAAACTAACCCGTTACTAACTATGAACCACCAAATTCCATAAAAATAAATATTTAACAGTAATCTACTAATTTATTGTTAAACAAACTAGCATTTTCCTAACCAAAACTATATAGACTAATGATAAGCATATAATTTTTGACATGAGAGATCCCATTACATGCTTCTTGAGCTTGAGAATAAAACAAAAAAAAAATAGATCAAGCAGGGGACCCTTCCTAAAGGAGACTATATAGTCTTCAAATCATAGCATCTTATTCAAAGATGGAATTAGTTAGGATTCCCATATTTTTTGTGAAATGATGGCTCTAAAACTGGTTTTGAGGCTTACACAAGATTTTGGTGTAACTCAACTACAATTTTTTCATGACTCAAAGCTAGTTATTCAATGCAAGCGAAACAAAATTGCTCCAAGTAATTTAAGCTTACAACCTCAATTATAGGAATAGAAACAATTTTGCAAATAGGCGCTCAAAAGTTGAAGCTCAACTCACAAGAAGAACATAGATCATTTCTATAATCCAAAATGAACACTCAGCTGAATATAACCATGAAACTTGGGTCCAGTTGTTAAGATATTAAGTCTTTATTTCTATTTTTTTGTTTTTAAAACGATAGACTATTTTTGGACTTCAGTTTGAATGAATCATGTAATATTATGATTATCAGTTTTACATTTTGAGAAGTAGAGATGTAGCAACTTATATGTAATCTACCATTTTCTTTTGAAGGAGTCATGGACACATGAATGTCAAGGTAGGGGTTTAATTGCACTACCAAATTCCATGGGAATCTGAATATGTATTTTTGTTTATATTAATAAATATACAAGGAAATAAAATAGAAGTTTGAAAAAAAATGTATCAAATGTTTTTGTTGAATATATTCTGAGAAAACATAAACCTGAGCTCTAATATATAGGGCCAAGTGATGCTTCTTGTTATATTTAAATAAACAACTATATAGAAATACTGCATTAATTAGGATTGAATATAATCCTAGATACATAGATAAAATATAAGCCATACATGAAGTTTCTTAGGTGCTACTTGATGTGAGGTGGGAACATTTAACAAACCGCCCAATGATTTTTTATCAGAGGCATACTATCTAGCTAATGATATAACCTCATTGTGATATGCGAGGGTTTGGACTCTGGAAGAAGAAAACATGAAACAATTGACCCACATATTATATCATTCATGTAAGGGTCACATAGTTCTCCTAGTTTTCAAATTAAATCAACTAAGCATTCCATGTACAAGTTTTTTAAATTGTGACTTGTTTTTTTATATGAGATGCATTTACTTATGATATGCTTCTTCTGTTCTTATTTATAGAAAGGTTTGAAACATTTTTTTAATAATTAATCTGTATATTTCTTTATAATTTATGTTTTTATGTCTAATTTTTTATTATGTTTTCTCCGTATAAGATAAACCCTTGTTGCATTTTCGTACAAGTCAACGATAGTGAAATAGAACCTCTCATCATCCTCAAGAATGGATCCAACAAGGGAAATGATAATTTTGGTCCTAAGGATCGTATATGGGCATTAAACAAGGATCTGCATGCTTAATCTAAATCTTCACTTGAGGGGTGATATCAATTCCTAAATCTCCATTCTATGATGAGAGTCAACCTCTTTGAGTCTTTTTTCTAGTATTTAATTTGGTAAATGTAAAAAAAATGTGGTTTTGTTAATATTATGTGGTATTAATTCCATACATAGTTGTTGACAACAGAAGAGCAACATAAAAAACAACACCAACACCACCACTAGTAGCAACAACAACAATAGTAGTAGAAGAAGAAAAAACAACAAAAAAAGAAGTGGCAACATCATAACCATCATCAGCAACAATAGCAACAACAACAATAATAGTAGCATCAATATAGAATCAACAACATCTAAAAATTCAACAGCTTCGAATGTTTTAGAGGAAAGCACAACAACAAAGCAAAAATGTGTTCCATATTTGAAATGGATCTTCTAATGGATTAGTGAGTAATGTCCATTATATGAAACAAAGGGATAGAAAATGCCATGCTGATGAAGATGTATGAGGGAGAGCTAGAGCTGCTACATCATAAAGATTCCATGGATGATGGATCAATGGAAGTCTTGGATAGTGTTCAAGTGTTTGTTAAATAGTGAGGAGGCTAATGTGAAGTTCAAATGGTATTGATCATAGTGTATTTCTTGCTCCTAATTTTACATTCATTGCTCTATTTTGTTATTATAATTAATAGGTTACAACCAATTGTTGGTGCCCCCTTTAATTTTTTGCAGAGGTTTATATACAATATTTGTTAGGTACTAGAACCAAACCAGACAAATATACCAAAGTCAACAACTACACCCAAGAAATCTTCAGGGTACTATATTCTCTCACACATACTTGTAATTCAATCTTCTATAATTTCTTTCACGTTCGACCATGTAGGTTTTTCTACATAGTTTCTACCAATTTGTCACAATTCAATTATTTTTGTTTGACTAAAATTACTTTCCTAGTGAGCATACATCAAAAGAGAGAGTTTGATTGTGATATTTTCTATCACAATATGGTTTAGTTTCTTATCAGTTTGCATGTTACATATGCAGGCAACTTTTATAGAGTATACCATGCAATATGGAATATGCTCTTCATTTGTCTTAAGCTCATAATTAGAAACTTCATCTGGCCACACATGTTTGCCAAGGAACTTTCTTGATAATTTTTATATAGGTCATGAGAGCCATCCATTTCTATTTCTTTCTTGTATAGAAATTTAGTGTATGCATAATGGACGTAGTTACCACTATCAATACCATTCAATTATAACCTTTTTCCCTTACAAATATTATTATTTTTAACATTCACAAAAGCTATCATTTTATTAGGGTATTTGCGCTTGTCTTGTGGTTAAGTGATGACAGTAAGTAGTCAATAATGTCGCTAGAAATTCTACAAGATCAAATAAGTTTGATACACAAGATTTCCTTGGTAAGAGATATATCCATCACCTATAAACTTTCATTAGATCACCTCAAGGGTTTAGGACTAACACTGCCATGGATTTTCATTAATATATAATGATTAAGCATTGTTGTAAGAACATATGTAATATACTCTGAAAAAATGAATTAATTGTACATTAATTTTACTTATAAAAAAACCCATTCCTTACAATCCACACTTTCATATGTCGAGATTAGCTACATCTTGAATTATGTTAAACACATCCTTAATTTCCAATGGTATAATTCCAGGAGAATTTTGATCACCCTGGAAAATAATTAACAAACAATAAGAGTTTATTCATGCCTAAAACAAATATTTTCTTAGAATATATAACTTTTAAAGTATAATTCTTGACATTGTTCATGCAAGATCCATATTACTAGAAATATCACTTCCTGCAAGAATGTCCAACTTTGCCAAAATATATAAATTTGTTGTAGCTACTAGCAAGGAAAATGTAAAATTTGGTAATGTGCCATATGAAATGTCTAGAAAGTCTCAAGTAGTCAAAACTATCCATGACAAGAGATGCAATAAATATAATCTTTCGTTGCTTTTGTTGTGTTTCGCAGAACATGTTAGTAAGGCATCTTGAGATTTCCATGCTTAGTGTAAAATTTTAGAGCAACTGAAAAGGATTGTGGTAGGTCCAAATTTCCATGTTAACTCCTTCCTTTTAACAAAATTTGGAGTATATAGGGAATGCATGTGCACTATACAGACAAATGAAAAATCTAAAGGGGAAATATAATTGCACAACACTAATATAAGTGCAGTGTCATGTTATAAAGAATAGAAATGAAATTTAAAGAATAATGTATAATGTATGGGTCTATTAACACTTAATCCCATCCAAATCATCTAGTGAAGGTGTTAATGTCACCTTTCACAATCCCTCTGCACTTCATGCTAGTGCCTTTCTAGCTTCAACAGGGATATCTCTAACATAACTTATTGAACTTTGAACATCAAAGCTAATTTAAAGAAGTGATTGATGCCTTAAGTCTACTGGGATGATGGAGATAATGATAAAGACAAACTCAATCAAGTAGGTGATACACCTAAAACCATAGTTTATAAAATTTCACATTAAAAGAAACAACGTCATCAATAAACAAATACTTGTCATGAACAAAAAATCACCTTTATTTGTAGAACTCCATGTTCAACAGAGTCTGTAAATTTTAGCTTTACCCTCAAAATGTCAAAAGGGACAAACTATCACTTCCTGAGTACCTTATTCACACATTTCACTCTTACATGCTCACATGTAAACTACAAGAGCAACTTTAAATTCTCATTGACCAACTAGGCTGATTACAATAACATGCAAGGACTTAAGGAGTAGAAATGAGAAAATAAATGGAAGGACTTAAGAATAACCAATCATCTCAACCAACTCTCCATCTCTTATAAATGGAGAATGGTAGTGTAAAAAACAAGTAACCAAGGAAAATATCAGTAAAAACTAAAAAGATCAAAGTAAAGCACTTCCCTTTTCAAAATGGAAAAGGCGCTTTCTCATCAAAAAAGTGTGCCTTCGTATGTAAGAAAAGCATGAGGTAATAAAAGAAAATAGGTTTTTTCTCACATAAGGCACACATTCTCCAAACATAAGAATAGGAAAAGAAAGAATAGTACATGTGAGGAGCATCTTTCGTTAATAGGGTAGTTTTATAAACATTAAAATTAAGAATTAAATAAACATCATATATTAATTAGTTAATTAATGGTTAAAAAAGAGACATGTAAAAGGGCATGTCTCAACTAAAACATGTGACTCTTATGAAATGGCACTCTGCCTAGTCTTTTTATGGTGACTATCATTGAAGAATCATCATATCATATCACTTATGCTCAAAAAAATTATATAAAAAAATTATTTATCCTATCATGGATGTTTTCATAATCCAGATATTCTAAATATAATTCTATGATAGCAAACTTTGTTCATACCATCTTTCAGGTGAACCTCTCTTCATGTTAATGACTGAGGTGGGTGTCCCAAAAGTAGATTGAATGGAATTATTTTCAAGAAAATTCCTTTCTTCCAGGAATAAATTTTTTTATAATCAAGACTGCCAAAATTATGTGTAAAAGCATTCAGCAAGCTTACTAGTTTCCAACTATAGAACGACAAAAGTAGGGTCCATATAAGAAGTACATGAGTCCTTACTCTAGAGAGCATCACCTTCCAAGTACAAAAAATATCAATAGAACTCACTTGGGTGTTTATTTCCATGCTTATCGCAATAGAATCAAGGGTAAACATGTTGCACATATCCTATGGGAGTTATGCAGGATCTTGTTATAGGAAGCAAGGGTATGTATGACAGCTATCCCCCTACTCATTTATGCATGCTAAAGATACTTCAATTAAACCAACATTCAACAGACTACAAGTGAATCCTACTCTATAGTGTGATCACCTTCTAAGTACAAAAACTATTAGTATAATTTACTTGGGTTAAAATCTCTTCTTGTAATAAATTGTTGTCTAAAATATTCTCCATATCTTGGATGTTGATTTTCATGTTTCCTACAATAGAATCAAGGGTATTCATGCCACACATATCCTACATCTATTATGTAGGAAGCAGGGATTTGTATGGTAGTGACCCCCCTAGTCATTATTGCATGTTGAAAGTACTTCCGTTAAACTAGCATTCAGTAGATTGCAAATGAAGATTATTTTAGGAAATATGTGCAAGGAAATAAGAGGTTGTGTTTTCCAATGTTCCACCAAATTTCCAGGATGTCATAGTGAGGAAACACATCCAAGGGACATGTGGAAGAACCCATGAAATTCTAGGGAATAACACAGTGGGAATCAGAGTCCCTGACATAAGAGACCCTGGTTGAAATAGTAAAGAAAAAAATTAAAATGTATGAAATCTAAAACATAAATCATTGAAAGATTACACAACAATGAGCCATTATGTCAAGTGGGTCTAACCCAAGTGGTTGTGAGGAAAATTGTTATCCTCCACACCCAGATTCAAATCCCACATTGTGACATGATGCTCTTTGTGATCCATTTATTGAATATCATGATCATTATAAGATTGTTAACAAAAGAACAAGCTTCACCAGAACCTAGTTTACTCTCGGTAGAATCCTTGGAAAGAGGATAAGTGCTTGGTAGTCTCCCCAAGATATATATTTCATATAAAAAAAAAACACACTTTTCTAATAACATATATATATATATATAATATAATAAAAAATATATATATATATATATATATATATATATATATATATATATATATCGATATATATATGTGTATATATATATATGTATACGTATATGTATGTATATATGTTGAACCTATAGTAACTGTGCAAACCCCAACAGTTGTGTCATTGCTAATGATGGAGGGTCGTATTTCATATCGACACCAATACTATTTATCTAAAGTAAATATTGAAGCTCCAAGTGCATTCTTCTTAGTAAACATAAGAAACAAGTGTCACAACTTATTCCCTATCATGTAGATATTACTCAAGCTTGAGGGCATTTTTCCACTATAAGGTTTTGAAATACTACCTAGCAAATTCAATTCTTTTTTTTTTGTTAGTATTCTTTGAATTTATATCAATGGTGTTATTTTTGTTTATTCATTGTAGTTTGAAATAGTTTATGTTTCTCTATGAAGACTAAGCCAATTTTCATGCTATGGGAAAACATTTTAAGTATTGTTGGCCATTTATTTTCAATGATGTTGTGCTAGCGTGGGCATCTGCAACAAACTGCTTCACAGAAAAGGTCTAATTATATTTAAGGTCTTCCTATCACTATTATACTAGTAGCTAAATAATAAAAATGCATCATTTCCAATTTTAAGACATCACATGAATATATTTATTTTTCCTGAACCCACATTATTCTTATGTTGGCTACAAGAGAAAGATGAGATTGATAACAAAGAATAAGCGGAAGGATCAGTACCTTGAGTAAAGAAAAGGTTAAAGCTAACAACTCAGTTGATGTAGCAACTAATTCCTCTAATAACTATTGTGATTGTTCATGGAAAAGTGGGTGTAGAATATGAGAATGCAACATATACTCTTTTTAAAAAAACCCCGTGCGATGCATGCAACTTAGCTTCCACCTCCAATAAAGATATGGGAAAGAAAGCTCAAAATGACAACTTGTATGTATTTGGTTGGCTTCAATTAAAATAATCAATCAATCGTATTACAATTTGGATTTTTCTAGTTCTACCTATAGTTTTATATCTTGTCTATTATTTGTAATATTGACCATCTCTATTAAGATTCATTTTATATCCAAAATATCCAAGTTTTCCTTTAATCAAGCATTGGTGGTATTGTTGTAATATGTTAAATTCTTGTTTGTATTGAATCAAGTATTTGTTGTAAAAGATCAATCAATGTTTTATATCTTTGAAATTACAAGTATGGTAAATATGGGAAAATTATTGGTGCTTTACACGTAGATATGCAAAACAGATCAAAATATTTATTTTATCTTTTCATTATAATGATCACTAATGTTTTAAATTTGAGTGATTGAGATGGCCACAGGTGTTCCTACAAATTGGAAGTTTGTTGTTGGAATTAAATGTGGATTTTTCATTCAAGAATCATATAGCAACAGGAATCTAAAAGTTACATTCCAAAATAATCCTATTTGAGGTATTACAAGTGGTGATTGCTACATATTTTCAATGTTGGAAATTTTCTCCAAATCATAGCTAATATATTGTACCACAGGTTAGAAACACAATGAGAAGGGAATTTTATTTACAATTTATCCACTTATATTGTAGTGATCCATAATATAAGAGAAACATTGATACTTTGATAGAGACTAGTTGGCTTATTCATATGTGATAATGGACCCAAATAGTAGTTCTTATCTGAAGAAATGCTCATCAAAATTGGGAATTCTTGACATCATCAACCTCTAGCCTTGGACTTATTCACTTAGCCTTCTAAATTATCTAGTTTCTTACATGTTTACAAGGCTATCCTACTGTTGTATCCTTTTTACTTCATTTCATTTTATTCTAGACTTAGCTTTAGCATTTTCTAGGAGTTTTGTTTGCACTCCCACATTGTTTAAGTAATCTCCATCTTGATATTTTTAGCATGTAACGTAGTTGGCATGATTGTGCCTAAATTTTCCTTGAAGGTTGAATACTAAGTTTACTAAAGTGTTATTTTCTATGCTGACATTTTATTTGCTTTGTTTATACAAGGCATTTGGCCACATAGTGGCCACTATTGCCCAACTGAAGAAAACTTGTTCTAGTTTCTTGCTTTTATGGGGGGAAATGGAATTGACAATATTATTTGTGTTGAGGTATATATCGTATAAATCCTTTATAGTCTATGTTAGTTTATATTCCATTGTTCATCATCTTTCATGACTTAAACTTTACATTGTATCTTCTTTCTTTTTAAGAAAAGGAACTCAATATTGATGGTAAGAAGCAGGAATTGAAGAAAGAGGAGAACATTAACACTAGAGAGACAAAATGAAAATTAAAGAGAGAGAAGAGAACTAGTCTAGTGGTACCCATAGAGCCAATATCCTGCATAAAACACAAACGTAGAGATTGATGGTCAAATTTTCAGATTTGGTGAATTCACCTGCAGTGCCTTAACAACATAATGATAATGTTTTGAAGTGTTGAAACAATATTTCATGTGTAAATTATACTCCCACCAATATGAAGTTGGAAACTCATATTGTAATGCTTGAAATTTTGTATAATATAATTTATGGTTGAAATTATTTATAGTTTCACTTGATATTATTTAGTATTGTAATTAACGTATGTAACTTTGCATTTTCATATTAGATGAACATGTACATTGTATAACATTTTTTTATTATTTAGTTGCAAAATCATACTAATAAATTTATGTTGATTAATAATGAACACATAAAATCAATCTAAAACTACTAAATTGGTAGTTTATGTTGATTAATGATGAGGAAAAATTAAATTTATATATGACTAAATTAGTTTCTTATAATGATTGTTAATGAAAATAAATGAAATGAATATAAACTAATGAAGTAGTCATTTATATAATGAATATGAAGCTACCAAAAAACGGTAAATGACTACTACAAATGATGACTGAATTCTGCATATATACAACTATTAACAGCTAATTTGTAGTATCTTATATCATTACCAATGTTTTGGTCATATTTCTTTGGTCATTAATTAGTTTTCCAGGGTGATCATTTAGTAATATATTTTGTTGTATATTTGGTCATTAATTGTGACAATTAATGAATAAATCATTGACTAAATTAATGATCAAATTTATGACTAAATATAATACTAGACAATAAAATTGAGATAGTAAATTAATGACTAAGTTAAAAATGACTAAACGTTGGTCACGTTATAAGATATTGTAAATTAGCTATTATTGCTCACCGACCAGAAAAATAGTCATTTATATGTAAATTTTAGTCTTTTTTTAGTAACTAATTACCATTTTGTACTAGTGAATAAGAATAAATGATTCACTATAAAAACCAAGAAAATTTTCACATAATTTCAATAGTAATTAAATCTATTTTAGATGACAGATTTCTGAGTAAGTGGTTACTCAAAAATATGATTTAAATTCTTGAGAAAATAAGACAATCAACAACATATCCATTAGATTTAACAAATTAGAAAGCTAATCTATAAGAGAAACATTCATATTCAACAGAAGTGCATGATATGAAGTGATTTACACAGATCTATCATTACATAAATGAAATTTTCATTGTAAATAAAAGTATTCAAATACAAATTGATGAAACTTGGTCCCTTGCTCTATTTCCAATTCGATCTCCAACAATCTCTTTAAAATGATCATCTCCGCTCATTGAGAAAAGAATTACAAAAATTATTGCTTCTATCTCATTGACAGAGATTGTATTCGAAGAAGAAAATCCCTATTTTCTCATATTTGATTTTTCTCCTCCTTCCTATAGCTATAACACCCTATACAAAAGTTCTTTAGATACTCTAGTTGCATGGGAGAGGAACCCCTTCTTCATTATTAAGGTTGTTTTTATTCCCATGGAAAAAGTCGTAATTTCTATTAATAGTAAGAAATTACATTTTGTAGATGCCGAAGCATATGCATATGGAGGCATTCATTGCCTATCAAAATTCATGTATACAAGTCCGTATAAAACCATCACGACAGAATATTGTTCCTCCACGCAGGGAGCTTGTTATCGTCTAAATTGTATCAAAAACAGCCCTCTACAGAAGGAGGGTATAGATGCCAAAATATAAATATATAACTTCTCAGCATAGTGAGAGTATAATGTATGTCCATACCAAAACTATTTTATCTACAGCATGATAGATATATGTATATATACACGAATAACCGTAATATCAACAAAAAACATGAGCATTATTGCCCAAATTGTCCCTGTTCAATAAATGGTCTGTGGTAGTATTGATGGTGTGTACCATCAATCTCTTCTTGTATTAGCCAGACATTGTCCTGTAGATGCATTTCCTCTTTTGAAAGTTGATCAGCTTCCGAGTTCTGTTCCCTATAGATATGATGGCAGACAAAAGAATCAAA
>Ga0115844_100439_pt1 | contig 11850 bp, 11 predicted proteins | sample InSIn1gowninarea_FD_83858 | JGI IMG/M metagenome (GOLD analysis project Ga0115844, IMG submission 83858) | reverse complement strand
GGGATGATCATAGATCTTCTAATGAAGATCAAATGTTGGAGTGGGAAGCTTGACTTCACCACCATTTAGCTGGATGACTATGAGGTTTGTTTTGACAGGAGTTTTTGACTGGAGAGAGTTGTGTATGTGCCACATTTGGAGTGATTGCTCATTCTTTCAGGAGTGGAGTGTGCAATTATTCCAACTATGCTGCCATTTTAAGTGGAAGTGCTAGGATGAAAGTTATCTGTGTGGAGGAGAGACAACTTGTTAATGATTATTAGGAGGTTGGACTATGTGGATTATACTATTTTATAATATACAATGATGATGACTGAGTCTTTATAGGAGACTTGAGATTATTGAAACTTCAATATCATATTATGTTGACTTTTTGTCAACATACATGATGAGGAGAGTGAGTTGATTGGGGATCACCTTGATGATGATGGAGCGAGAAGGATTTCATTTGCAATCTGAGATGAGGTTCAGGATGATGAGACTTGGTATAGGCGATCGAGCAAAGAGCTTCAAGAGTCTAGACGTAAGTTAACAGAGGGTAGGCTTGAGGATATAGATCCGGAGGGGTTGATTGAGGAGAGTGAGGGTAGGATGTACATTAAACACAAAAGGTACATTAACAAGTATGTTAATATAAGGTAAACATCAGTTCAAAATTTTGTAGGGTAATTATAACACTAAAAATTGCAAGAGAGAGGGAAAAATATATTATCTTTAAAATAAATGTTATGGCAAAGTTGTCTTTGTTATCTTTTTGGCAAGATTTTTTTTTACATATGATGATGCTTATTTTCAATAGACATTTTCTTTTACATATTATTAATTGTTTATTTGTTTTGATGAAAAAAAATTTCATTGAACAATTGTTAATTTCTAAAATGCATATCAATCTTTCATTGTGACACCTTTGGGCTTGAGCACCCATGAGTGCCACATGTTGGACAAGTTGAGTCGCAAGAGGAAATGAACATCGCATGATTTCCAAGGATTGTGCAACATTTTGGGAGTTTTAGCACAAGTATATTGAGAGTGCTTGCACAAGGTGCTCGAGTTGACACGAGTGCGCTCGAGTGAAGTGGAATGAAGTGCCCTTTAGTTGGAACAACCATGCCTAAAGTGGACTCGAGGTGCCTAGGATAGAACAAAAAACACCCAGGATGGAATGAACATGTTTGTTTGAGGTGGAATGAGTGCGCCCAAATGAATGCACCCAAGTGTTAGAATGAGTCAGTCGCGACTACATGAGCGCCCATGCTTGAGACAAAATGAGTCAACCTAATATAAATTTTGGGTTTCTCGCATGAGTTGAGATAGAATAAGCATTGGTTGAGACCACACGAGTGCCCATGCTAAAGATGGAATGAGTCAACCTGATTTCCTAAATGATCATTCATGTGCACGATGGAAACATATAAATAGTCGATGGAAAGAGTGAGAACGAAATGAGAGCGAAGAAAGGGAAAGTTCACACAAGAAGTTATGCAAGAGTTTGGGAACATGTCTAAACAAAGGAGCGACAACACAGAGTCTCGCTCTATTGTGGAGGTGGAGTAAGGAGTCATGCAAGATGAGAGGAATTGTGTGATTTGTTGGGAAGCAAAACCAAGTGGACAGCTAGGCATGACTGAGTCATACAAGAGAAGTCTCGAACTAGGGTAGTGTCTTTCTTTATGGTTTTTTTGGGACTTGGTTTGAAGAGCTAAGGGACCGCTTTCTGTTGTAATTTGGGGAAGTGTCAAGGGATTAGGTTTTTTAAGTTGCAACATTGTAATTGAAAACATTTATATATAATTGAAGGTAGAACCGAGGGTCCCATTCTTGTATATTTTGTATGATTTTTTTAAAAGAAATTATGTATTATATGAATGCGATGTTATATTGTAACATGATGTTAATGTAATGTTTGTGGACTTTATGTGGTGGACATAAAAGTGTAGTTGAGCATTATATATGTGTTAATATTGAATGTTGGATTCCACACACATAATATATTTTTATATGTGAATAAGAAGTATACGCACTAGAGGCATAGTTCAAGAGTCGAGTACTCATAAGTTGGTGACATCGATTGTGAGGAACCTCATAGGTGCTAGATGCTTAGAGGGCCTCAACATGTCATAAATCAAGGAGCACTCTAGGGGAGTGAGAGGTGGTATCAAAGCTCCTGCACATATATAATGGTCCACCATGGCATTCACTAAACCTAATCTCGCAATTAAAGGTAGTAGAAGGTTTACTTCCTTAGAAGAACGCATGGATCAGTTGATGGATTCTTTGGAGACATATGGAAAGAACACCAATGAGATAAAGAAGCAAATGTGATCAATAAGTGGCATGTTTCTTCAAGCTATTAAGAAACTTGAAAAGGTTTCCTTGAATGCATAGCAGAATCATGTTGAGGGTCGAATATTGGATTAGTTAGAGATGCGGGTTGGTGATATTGTGTTATTGGTCTGTGAGCAGTTAGAGACAATTGTTGTATTGAAGAAAGGAGATGGGTATTTTTTATCTATTACTTCAGTAAATTTGAAGGAGAAGGAACTAGTATTGTATTATGGTACTAGATGTGCTGAGGTGATTGGAAATTTATGTTGGGATGTAGAGTAATATCTTGGACAATTGGGAACATGCCTAGAGGAGGACAAGGTTAGAGTTGTTGCTATGTATTTGACTAGTAATGTGAAGCTGTTGCTAGTCACATCCAGGATGACATCACTACATGGGAAGAGATGAAAGAAGCTTTGTACACACAACTTGGACTAAGGTATCAGACTTGGAATGTGAGGACTAAGTTGAGTTGTTTGAGGCATATTTATAGCATACATGCTTACATTCATGAGTACTTGGGTCTCATTTTGGAGACCAAGGATATGTCTAATGGAGATAGACTACTTAACTCCATGGTGGGATTATAACCATGCCCGAGACAGATAGGGGCGATAAGGAAGAATGTATATACACTTGCAGAGGCTATCACTACAAAAAATAAGCTTTTGGATTTCCATACAAATGGGAAGAAAAAAGGGAAAGATCAGGATGTTGATAAAGGAAAAGGTACCACCCTAGTTGTGATCTTGGTGGTGGAGTTCCTAGAAAAGTGTTGTAGTGGCTACAAGCACCCTCCAAATTTTTTCCTTAGCTTCATTTTGGAGCCTCCCTACCAACCATCCTCAGCAACATGTATTGCATCATCAAGCACATAGGCTTCATCTGTTTCATAGAATCTTGTCATCAAGTGCATGCAAGTTTGTTCTACCTCCTTCATAAGCTTTTTTCTGGACTTAGTGTCAGTTGCCAGTTGAGCAGCTCTCTCTAGTCAAAAACTCCTGTCAAAACAAACCTCATAGTCATCCAGCTAAATGGTGGTGAAGTCAAGCTTCCCACTCCAACATTTGATCTTCATTAGAAGATCTATGATCATCCCAAGAAATCTCATATCCTTAGAGTTCACTACCTTGAAGGAAATATGGATTGGAATAACTTGCAAACTCAATCTCCTCGCTACATTCTCCCTTAAGAAGTTTTGAGTAGTGCCACTATCTATCAAAGCAATCTGCTAACTTCCACCTACACATATACTCATGTAGTTCAGTTAGTTCCTGTTTGATCTTGCTTTGCAGTAGCCTCTTTTGAAGAAGTTTCACCCAAAACTTTCATCACTCCTACAAATAGCTTCTTTTCCTGTTGCATCGCAGTTAAATTTTCTTTCAACAGACAATTATTTGTCATATGATCTTCTCCACACATCCAACATGAAAGAGACTTTTATCCTTCCCCAAACTGGTCTACTTTGGTCCATCTTCCTTTGAAGAATTCCCTTTCTCTTTGTGTGTCTTCTTATTACCTTTATCACCACCCCGATCTTTCCCTTTTGTCTTCAAATTTGCACGAAAACCCAAGAGATTATTTGTCATGATAATAACCTCTGGCCATGTAGGGATGTCATCCTAGGTGTGACCAACAACAATCTCCTTTTCCCTAGTCCTCCATCATAACTTCACATTCCCTTTCAAATATGTAGCAACAAAATTAACCTTGTCCTCCTCTAGGAATGTTCCCAGTTTACCAAGATTATGTGCCACATCCTAATAGAAATTGCTAATCACCATAACATATCTGGTATAGTAATACAATCTCGGTTCCTTCACCTTCACCTTTACTTAAGTAATGAACAAACCCTGCCCGATTGTTTTCTTCAATATCCAATTGTCTATGATTTCTCATGGACCATTGACACAAGATGGCCAACCTACGTATCTAACTAATCCAAACTTCATCCCTCAACATGATTCTTCTCTACATTCAAGGCAACCTTTTCAAGCTCCTTAATACCTTTAAGAAACATACCACTCATGGATCCCATTTTCTTGTTTATCTCATCGGTGTTCTTTGCATACACCCCCATGTAATCCATCAACTAATCCATGCATTCTTCTAAGGAAGTAAACCTTCTATTGTCCTTAATGATAAGCTCAAATTTAGTGAATTCCATGGTGTACCCTTCTATATGTGTGGTAGCTCTGATACCACCTCTTACACCCTTAGAGTGCTCCTCGAGTTAAGACATATCGAGGCCCTTTGAGTGTGTGACACTAGAAAGGTTCCTCACAATGGATGTGACCAACTTATGAGTACTTAACTCTTGAACTATGCCTCTAGAACTTATACTTCTTATTCACGTATAAGATATATTATGTGTGTGAAATCCAACATTCAATCTTAACACAAGTATAATACTCAACTACAGTTTTATGTCCACCACATAGAGTCCAAAAGTATCACATCTACATCATGCTACAATATGACATCATATTCATACTATACAAAATTTCTTCAAAATAAAGTACACCACATATATAAGAATGGAACCTTGGTCCTCACATCAATTATATATAAATGTCTTCAATTAAAATGCTACAACTTATAGAATCTAGGCCCTCGACACTTCTCCAAATTACAACAGAAAATAGTCCCTTGGCTATCCAAACCAAGTCCCAAGAAAACTACAAATAAAGACACTCCCCTGGTTCAAGACGACAAGCCTTATTTACCATGATATCGATCCATAAATGTGCGGGGGCAGTATATGCCCACCGCTGGATTGAAATGGATAACATACTTGTTTCGATCTAGCGTTGGGCATATACTGCCCTCGCACATTTATGGATTGATAGCATGGTAAATAAGGCTTGCCATTCAAGACTTCTCTTGCACGATTCGAGCGTGTCAGCTGTCCACTTGGTTCGGTTATCCAACAACGCGCATGACTCCTCTTAGCTTGCATGACTCCTTACTCCACCTCCATAATAGAGTGAGACTCTGTGTCACCACTCCTTTGTTTGGACTTGTTCCCAAACTCCTGCACATATTCTTCTGCGGACTTGTCCTTGCTTCTCTCTCATTTCATTATCACTTGTTCCATCAACTACTTGTATGTTTCCATCATGAAAATGAATAATTGTTCGAGCAATTGGGTAGACTCGTTCCATCTTGGGCATGGGTGCTCGTGCGGTCTCGATTAGTGCTCATTTGAGCACCTCGTGCACACACTCTTGATCCACTTGTGCTAAAACTCCCAAAATGTTGCACAATTGCCACAAGTAATGTGATGCTCATTTTGTCACGTGACTCGATTCGTCCAACATGTGGCGCTCATTAGCACTCAATCCTAGAGGCGTGAGAATGCGAGATATATAAACATTTTACAAACAAAAAGTTGTCTAATGGACATTTTGTTGATCAAAACGAACAAACAATTAATATTATGTAAAAAAAAAGATGTCTATTGAAAATAAATATTATTTTCTAGAAGACAAATCTTGCGAAAGAAGAGAGCAAAGGGAACTTTACCACAATAATGGTTTCAGGGAGAATATAATTTCCCCGTTCTCTTACTTGCGATTTTTAATAGTTTAATGTGTGTTGTTTATTAGACTTTCACATAAAATATAGATTCATAATGCCTATATTATTTTGAGTTTCCATAGTTTGTGTAAATTATATATATACGTAATTGCAGAAAGTTGAATGTGTGCTATTTATTAAACTTGTGCATGAAATATAGATTCACAATGTGTATATTAATTTGAGTTTCTATAATTTGTGTCAATTATGTATATACATAATTGTTTAATTTCGTAATTTACATGCTAGCATGGTCAACATGAATTCTATTTATATTCTCTTCTGCAACCCAACGAGATAAGCAAAAAGTACGTGAAACGCTACTTCTCTACTTATCACATGTTGAGGTTGAAGCCTCTCATCCTTTTGTGTTTTCTCATCTTGTATTTCTATTTTATTTGGTTATTACTTTGACAAATATACCTTTTGGACTATAATATTAAATTAACGGTTTCTATGATTACAATTATAATTATTTTATAAAAAATAAAACAAAATTATGATATATAAATAAAAAGGAATATTGTCAAATAAGTTTAGCTTCGGTGGTTGGGCTATATAGTTGTTAACTTGCCCACCCAAGTTCAAGTCTCATAACTTGAGACTCTAGAATAGAGTAACTTTACTTTGTTGTGCTCCTACAATACCCAATACTTTGTTGTGGCCTAATACCAACAACCATTTGAGCTTTCTTCCCCGCACAATACCCAATACCAATGCTAAAACCTTTTTACCTTTAGAAAATGTTTAAGAAAATTACATATATAAAATCTTTTCGACTTAAAACTTTGTTTTTATAAGATAATTAAAATAATAAATATTATTAATCAAATGTATAATTAATCACTTACGCTAAATATTATTTTGCAATTATATATATATTTAAGTTGCAAAATTCAACTAAAAGTTTATATATATAAACACACAGGTAATGCAAACGGCTTACTCCATTTTCATTGTTGTCTAGTGACATTAAGGTTTCGTTATTAACGAGCATTCACTTTTAAAAGCATTTCTCTAGCAAAAAGGTTCCAACAGAATATTAAATGAGCGAAACCAGTGTCAAATAACTTGGAAATAATATATATGCATACTTTTGTGCAAACGAATCACGATGAAAATGACGATATATTTCATGACTCTTGAAAGATAAAGTTATTCCACATCATCACCCATCAGAGTGGCGCAGCGGAAGCGTGGTGGGCCCATAACCCACAGGTCCCAGGATCGAAACCTGGCTCTGATACTGAATTTGGATGTGGCTTCTGCGTAGAACTATTTTGTTTTTTGTTGACAGGGAAATTGGATGTGGAACCATTTTGTTTTCATTAGCCGCACGCCAACTGTGTATTTTGTTGATAGTGAAATTGGAAGTACAATGGTGGAACGGAGAACAAATTTCAACTTTCTTATGACACCGCAAACCATTTTGAGAACAAATATTAACGCCCCATACCAAACTGTTCCAATAACAATGAATACAATTTCCGGGAACCACATAATAATTACAATGGAGGAAGGGAGAACAAATTTCGACTTTCACCGCATGCGATTTTCAGTAAGCAGAGCAGCAATGAAGAAACGGAGAACAAATTTTAAGAAACACACCACTGGCATGGATAATGATGGTGATATATGAATATTATCCTAGATTTAGAAGCCAAAGTCTTGTTGCAATATTGTTAAGTCTTTAACTAGGATGAATGCACTATTCTTGAAGAAGCTAAGATTAACTTAGATTTAGAGAAACAAGTTTGTATGTCCTCGTTCAAAAGCTACGGAGTCTTCTCAGAATATTAAGAATATTTTTAGGCTCATAAAAGAAATAAAAGATGCCAAAAAGGAGTCTAATTAGGAGTGATAGGTTTAGATTTTAGTAAGGAAATCGATCCAATTATAATTGAAGGGTTTGGTAGGAAGTGATAGGTTTAAATTTTAGTAAAGAAATTGATCCCATTATAATTGATAGGAAATACTCATTTTACCATGCACAAGAGTTGAAATCTAGTACAGGTAGTAAAAGTTTATTTAGAAGTCCTTAGAGTGGGACAAGCTCCTATAAGGGTTTAAAAATTATTTTAATGCCTTAAAATTCAAAAAGGTTGGTGGGTCCCTCCAAAACACTAGTTCTTGCAAGTCTGGTGGAAATAAATAAACCACACATTTTCTTAAAAATTATTTTAATGTCTTAAAATTCAAAAAGGTTGGTGGGTCCCTCCAAAACACTAGTTCTTACACGTTTGCTGGAAATAAATAAACCACACATCTTCTTGATTATGGAGACACTGGGTTCAAGTGTTAAAGTTATGGAAGGGTCACAAATTAAATAGGGATTCATATTTTCTTACAATTAACACTTTTGGTAATCAGAGGGGATTACTTACTAGGTGGATGTAATCTTTGTTCTTGTGTTAATCTGTTGCTCTATATAGGTATTTCCATTGAATTACAATTTAATGACATCAAACACAAGGTTTCAACCTTTAACTTTTATGGTACATATGAATATTGACAAGAGTTATGGAATAGTTTTTTTGGAATGGAATTTTTGAAGGAGGATAAAGTTATTGTTGGGGAGATTTAAATTTTTCTCCAAGTAGGGTTGAGGTTTGGGGAATCAATGCTAGATTTGATTTAATGGCCGACTATTTTAAACACAAAATTGAAAGGGAGTCAATGCTAGAATTGATCTAATGGTTGACTATTTTAAGCACAACATTGAAAGGGTAGGACTTATTGATTGGGAATTTGTGAAACTTATGCTTATCTAGAGAAATAATAAAGCTAAGGAGGTTGGGGTTTCAAAACATCTTGACAAATTTTTTATTTCTAAGAATTTGATTGGTGAGGTGGATAAAATTTAGACTTGGCATGGATAAAATTTAGATTTGGATAAAACAAATCCTATTATTATTATTATTCAGTTGCACAAAAAAAATGAAAAGCTTGCTAAGCCTTCAAATTCAACCCTCGATGGTTGAAGGAAGAGAACTTTATGGAATTAGTGAAAAAATAATGGGTCCCCTTTGATGCCAAGAAAAAAGAATGGGTCCCTTTTGATGCCAATCTAAGGGATCATGCCAACTTTCAATTTTAGAATTTTTAAAGGGAGGTCAAAAGAGTGTAAGTACTTGGGATGCTACCAAAAAGAAGGAAAAGGGATGGGGATTAAAGGTTGTTAAAGTTGAGATCAAGGAGACGTTTGATAAAAATGCTTATGATATGTTTTCAAAGGCATATGTAAAGGACTTGGAGGTAAGAAGGAAAAAAATAGGTCGATTGAAGGGAGGTTAAGTCTTGGATGAAGTGTTCAGTAGTGCGGATTGAGAAGGGCGATGAAAACATGAAGTTTTTTTTCTCAATTTTTCTCACCATAAGAAAATGGTCATTAGAATCTAGGGAATGTATGATTAAGAGGATCAAAAGGTTGATGAATTCTTGGGTCTATCTGCATTAGGTATGAATCTATTGGCTAGACCTGCCAACATTCAGGGGATCTTCCCAGTATGGAGTCCCAACTAGACCTCAGATTGTTTGGTGTAGGAGTCCCATCCATTATGATGGGCTTCTCATTATCTTAAATGTTTGTCTTAGCCCTTGCTTGTTAGCACATGAGAGTGGTCTGCTTTGTCTTCGAGGTTTGTGTGTGTGGTGAGTGCTAGTGTTACTTGCATCAAGGTTCTTTCACCGCAGAGAGAGAGAGGGTGGAACCGAGTCTCCAGTCGAACGGGAAGAGTCCAAACTTTGTCAGAGACACACAACATGACAAGACATGTGCAACTTTCGGCAAAGCAATCCACACGGATGCAACAATCACACACACAAGAAGGGATAGCACGTACGACACTCAATGGAGCAATCCACGCGAGTGCTACGGTTGTTATAACACGTGAACCGAGAGGCAAAAGCTTTAAGGCTGAAGCAATGGGGGATAAGAATCTGAGCCATAGCTAGTATATAACAAAATTCAAGGGGGGATCATGAGCTTGGCATGGGTATGGGATGGTAGACCTGTGTATCTCTGAGAGAATTGGTGAGGGGGAAAAGGGTGCTCCAAGGGGCTAGGGCCAAGGCCTTTCCCATTGGGGGTTGTGGGCTCTGACCCAACCCAGCATGATTGTAGGGAGAATGGACAGAGAAGAGAAGCAAGGCAAGAAGTGCCCTGCTGCAAGTAATAAGGAATGGGTGAGGTGGTGTATAGTTTCAATCCTATGTTTCAAACTAACTTACTGCGGATGTCATCAATGCTCGGGACAATAGGGTACGGTGTGTGCTGTGCAAGGTCGTGGACGTGGTAGAAGAGGCCCAACACCCAGGCAAGATAAGGGGTTGAGCACGTCGGAGCCATGCAAGGGCAGAAAATTAGTCGAACATCTCATAACAAAGGTAGCAGAAGCTTACCATGAGGGGTCAATGAGGGCATTCGAAAGCTGCTGGAAAAATGGGAAGAGGAAGTGAAACAAGGCAATGAGATAGAGGAGGAGATGGACAACTGGAGGACCTTAGTCCTAGATCTAGGAAACACCTACAGAATAATCACTTAGTTCAAGCAAACTCTGTACCTATATTGGCTCATGAAGAGTCTATTAGGTAAGGCTATGGAGCAGATCTCTGTGGGGATGGCGGTGACACTACAAGGATTTCCGAACTACAAGAAGGATATGGAGAAAATCCTCTTTCAATTGCATAAGAAGGATATTCGGCTGGACATAATTGACCACCATATCCCTTGCATCCTAGAGTTGTACAATATGCTTGGTGCATCCGCCCAGGACCCGGCACCTGTTGCATTCATCTCAGAGGAGAAGAATGATTATAACAACACCCATGCATAATTTTGTTTATGCAGATAGCTTTAAGTTTCATGTTGCAATTATCAGTTTATATAGTTATGTAGTGTTTGGTCATGAATTAGAGACATATCTAACCTAGCTGGAAAGACCAAGACAGTATTGTTTTTGGATGGCTTATAATGTGGACCAGTGGCCAACAGACTTGGTTTTCCTTCGAGGCAAGTTGAGGCCACTCAGTTTATCTGTGTGGTGTAAACTTGTTTATATTTAATAGAAAATGGAATGATCCTCCCAAGCTTAACAAAAAAAATAATATTAAAGTGTGCCCCACCCCCACCCCCCATTTATACAATATGTGCATAATAATTGCATTTTGTTTTTCTAACTTTGTAATAAAATATATATAAACGACATTTGAAAATGGGTGGAGGTTGTGTAGGACCTAGTCTTCTATCACATGCCATGGGAAAACCATTAATGGTTTTGTGAAAATCAAAAACCGCTATGAAGGGGTTCTTTTGGTGGTTTTAAATAAAGAGGGGGAAGGCCTTTTAACATCATTCATTCATCTTTAGAAAGGTGGTATTGACAAAACCGCTACAAGGAGGTTTCCTCTCATTTTAAACTTTAAGAGGGATAGGATCCCCTCATACCATCGAATTTGGTTTCAATTTGTGCATTGACCATTATGAACCCTTCATCTGGCTTATTCATGAACAAAAATTAATTTATGATACTTACTTGTAGACCCTATGCATATACCCTCTAGGAGGACTTGGTAAATGGTGGCACTTTGTTTAGAAAATATTTTTGGGAACAATGGAAAAATTCTATTACACTAAATGCAAAATGTTGTGGGAGGTTTTAAATAACATATTGAAGAATAAAATTGAAATCTAGTGGTGGGATATTATGAGATTGAAAGAAAAAATTCCCAAAAAAGGCCCTACTTCCCTCCATATTTAGATATTAAAAACTCCTTTGTTTTTTGAGACAGACAAATCCATGACCTTTGTTCAATTTTTGTACGAGTCTCAGATAACAAATTGTGCATTTTTTGAACAAACTAAGGAAAATTTCAAATAATTGCAACCTAGGGTTTTTGCAGAATAACCCCAATTAAGTTTCACGCAAGCATATTCAAGAAATTGTG
>Ga0115844_100437_pt1 | contig 11866 bp, 12 predicted proteins | sample InSIn1gowninarea_FD_83858 | JGI IMG/M metagenome (GOLD analysis project Ga0115844, IMG submission 83858) | reverse complement strand
AAGATAAAAATTACAAATCTTGAAAGATTACAATACAAGATCAAGATCAAGAAGCACTTTGTCCAACCTATGACACCTTCCGTGTTTTAGATCTACTGTTCAAGAATCTTCGAGTTTGATTTCAAAGTAAGTCATACTCTGCTTGAGTTCTTAATGTTTGGTATCAGAGGCCTGTTCAGATCCTAAGACTATAAACTATAGACAGAGTCTAAATCTAGCTAGGAAGCCTTCAAAAAGCATTTGTTATACAATTGCTGATTAGATAAAAGCTACTTTAGTCAATCTTTGGTCTAGTTTATATTACAATCATGGCCAAATTCTTAAGATCATTCTCTGACATAGATAGACAAATTGTTTTTGAAGTCAATTCTCGTTATATAGAAAGTGATCATATTGAACATGAGCAAGTTGAAGATCCTAAAAATTGGAACCCCCCATTTTAAGTTCAAAATAAATCTATCCGGTTCCATCTCTGTTCAGTCTATCAAGAAAAAATTGGATGAAGGAAGTTGAATTGAAAATTAATATTTCTGGTCCTTCTGTATAGATAGCTGGTTTAAGTTTATTTTATGATGATGAAATCAAAAAATTCAAAACATTAAGAACTTAAGCAGAGTAGGAATTACTTCGAAATCAAACTCGAAGATTCTTGAGCAGCAGATCTAAAACACATAAGGTGTCATAGGTTGGACAAAGTGCTTCTTGATCTTGATCTTGTATTGTAATCTTTCAAGATTTGTAATTTTTATCTTTGAATTAATATCAAATCCTATTGGGCTGCCTAAGGACAGTTTCTGTCATCTAAAAGAACCTGGAACTGTAAATCAAAGGCATTTGGAGACCCATGGAGAGAGGTCATAGTGTGCGTGCATGTTTGGTTGAGGAGAAGAAATCCGTGCTTCAAATCTGTTTTTTTCAAGAATCTTCGAGTTTGATTTCGAAGGCATTTGGAGACTCGTGGAGAGAGGTCATAGTGTGTGCACATGTTAAATTAAGGAGAAGAAATATGTGTTTCAGATCTGTTGTTCAAGAATCTTCGAGTTTGATTTCAAAGTAAGTCCTACTCTGCTTGAGTTCTTAATGTTTGGTATCTGACATTCCTTTTGGATGAGAAAAAGGAACTTTCTAAGAATTCCCATGATTAGAACTCTAACAACCCATCAATCCTACCTGGACATGTGTCCTTGGCTCCTACCAGGGAAGGGTTATTTGAAGCATAAGGAGATAATTTTCCTCTGGATTTCCACCCGCAACACCATGTATCAAATAAGGATAGAGGTAGGATCATCAAGTCTATTCGTAAAACTAAGTTATTTAGTTTTGGTCATGATGTGCTCTAGGATCATGTTATCAGTTTACAGAAGTGGGATTTAGTGGGACACTGGGTTTTTGCGGAGATGACTAAGAAGAATATATAGGAGTGGGTTAAACTGAAATGATCTCCTATACTGGTGTATTTGCCTAAAGTTAGTTTGTTGTTGAACAGTTGGTACAAGTTCCACTTTCTACACTTGGGTGATACTGAGTGAATCCTCAAAACTCCATGGGTGAAGGGTCATAGTTTTGTATAGTTTCAAAGACGGTACATTCTCTTTAACCCTCTATTAGATACTCTGAAAAATGGTATGGCATGGGTTAAATTTTTGGGTTTACCACTCGAATTTTGGATGCGTCGTGCCGTGATGGATACTGGGAATTTCATTTTACATTTTATCTATATGAATCATGTGTGTGGGGGTACTCAGGATAAACAAGTGGCATGGATTTTAGTTGAATTACAATATTTCAAGGGTCTTCCTGAAAATATTGAAATAGCTTGGGATTTGATTTGGCTTCGTCAACGACTGGATTATTGGGGTATCCCTTTCAAGTGCCTCCTTTGTCATCATATGATACATCTTCTAAATCAGTTCCCTCGAGGACAGTCTACCTATGTTGATGATTCGCTTGGTCGGGTGGGACATGGACATTCGACCTGGAATCCATCTGATAAGTGGTTTCTGCCCAATGACAAAGGTATTGTGTCTTTTTTGGTGATCACTATGTAACACCCTCCTTCCACATTTACCCAAGTTAATCAGTCCACTGGGGTAAATATATTATGAGAGGCTACTATGATCTTATTCAACTCCCCATGTACAGTTAAGGAAGTGGAACTGACAAAACACAACCAATCTGACCTTCTACACATGTTACAGAACCTTCAAAAACCAACCAACCCTTGAGGTAACTTGACATTTTATTGACCTAGAGCCTCAGTTTCTCCCATAACATGGGCATTAAATTGATTTGGACCCTCCATTCACTCCCACAACAAGAGCATGCCAATGATTGGGTATTTTTTTAGCTAGTTTTAACCCTGCGACCCCAGATTTCGTGCCACTTTATCAGGGCTAGGTCTTAGGCCACTACCCAGAACTTCATGAGACTTCCAAAAATGATTAATAACATTGAAAAAAAGGTACTAATGTAAACATTTGATTAATGAATTTACTGGACCCCTACTAGCCATGATAGGCATTTCGTCAAACATGTCACAAATATGCATTCTCCAGGTCATAACAACAAATCTGAGCATAGGGGTCTCATACTTATCTGAGAATTGTTAACAAAAATTAATGTCTTATCACATTAGCTGAATTATCATTTATTAGTTCATATATTCATTTTTCATTCATTTACAAATCAAAACATGATGAGAACCTTACATCGTTATTTTCTTAGAACCTACTCATAACCAGCGTATAAACAACATAATAATAAGGATACAATAGCCATAAAATCCACATATAAACTAGTACATTTACACATGAAATACCAGGGACAATAAGCTCTTATTAATGAATGCATAAGCCAATTAGGTATGGGACTTCCACGAATCACCCAACCATAGATTGGCTTAACCAAATCTTTCTTTTAGTCAATCACCCCTGTGCCATATTCCAAGCATGAATGTGGGATTCATAACTAGAAATCAACCAAGGCTTCCCAATGCTAAACCACCTCCCTCTCATTAATATAACCAGGCTTGACTGCAATCCCCATCAAATCACTAGGCCCTAAACAATCATGGATGCCACCAAATTTCTCCACCTACTTTGTGAGGAATTTTCCCGTCTCCTAGACTCTAGGCTTTACTTTACATCCCACCATGCAAAATTCAAGGATTCGTAGGTCTAATCGAGACTCTACCCTTCAGGACTTAGATTATAGCCTGCCATTCACCAAGTAAGGATTCATAGGCCTGATCAAGGGCACCCACCTCTAGGATTTATCGTATATCTTGTCATTCATCAGTCGAGGATTCCTAGGCCCACAGAGGTAACATAAAATCTGTCTTTACCACAACCCGCAGTCTAATTCATAGGTTACTAGGCCAAGGATTTACCATAATCCACATATTGATTTAGGGATCACTAGCCCATGTGTTCTTTCTTACAGAGACCACCTCACTCAGTTTTGAATCCAACTAGCAATCCAACTCAACCAAACATGAGAACCCCATCAAACCATGGCTTTCCAGAAATGACAAGGAAACATTGAAAAACACTATCACACCTGGAAAAAACCATTCCAATGATAGTAAGAGAACCTATAAAACACATGCATAACCATGCATGCCAAAACTAGTAAGGAAATCATACATGCAAATCGATACCTTCAAATAATTATGTTGTAGCTGCTACATGTTGCTCTTCCTTGCTTGATCATTACTTCCTCTTGCCTTCTTTTCTTTTCTTGATCTAATGATGAAGTGCTCCAAGAAAACTATAAGTGCCAAAGAGTGAGAAAGAGAGAGAGAATAGAGAGTGAACTCCAAAACTGAACTGACAAAAGTTTATAAAGTGATCCTCAAAAGCCTTTTTATTAATGAGGCCTCTATTTTCTTAATTTTCCATTATTTTGCTTCATTTTCCTCCTCACATGCAACCTGTGACCTTTCACCTTCCTTTTCTCCTAATTTCCTTTATTTTTCATAAATAAATTTCCAAAAATTCCATTTTGCCTTTCCATAGCCTTTGACATTCCCTTTGCCAATTTCCTTAGCCATAATAAACCAAATGAACGCCCACACCATGATGTTTTTCCCATCATTCAGCTTGGAATAAGTGTTCCATAACCGTGGTTATTATTTTTCCTTTAGTAAATTTTATTTACATGTAATTTTCACTAGAGTTGTTACAGAACCCTCCCCCTTGGGGGAACACCATCCTCGGTGTTCAGCGAAACCTAAAACCAAAAAGACTATTGAAAGCAAAACATACTTCCTATGGAGCTTTATAACTTAGATCGATGCAATATTTACAATGACCAACCTGCTGAGAAGCAAACCAACATGACACATAACAACCATAACAACATGACAACTGTATCGCTTATTGGAGCTTTATAACACAACTCATGGCAATATTTACATCCATGTACATATGTACATATACCAAAAACATTCCCTCAACCAGGGAATAGATAAGGATGCATAGCCCGCACCTAATCTACCATCTCCCATGTAGATTCATTGGGCCCAAAGTGCTTCCACAACACTTTAACCTGCTCAATTTCTCAGTTCCGGAGCATGAGCATCTTTCTCTACAATATACATTAAGGTTCCAGCTAGAATTCTCCTTCGAGATCCGCCTAAAATATAGACCAATCATTCACATGATCATCATGTTTAAGATACTTCTTAGGCAATGACACATGGAAAACATCATGGACTTTCGCTGTCGAAGGAAGTAAAATTTGATAGGACACTAGTCCAATCCTTTCAAGAATCTTGAAAGGTCCAAAAAATCAAGGTGCTATCTTAACACATGATCCATCCTCAAGGATCTTTTCTTAGGCTTGATGTGCAAGTACACATGTTCCCCAACCTGAAACTCCTTAAACTACATGTTCTTATCTGCATGTATTGTGTTTCCTTTAGATTCTTCTTTATTACCTACATTTCATGTTCCATTTTTTCCAACATGTTTAGTCCAATCAACACCTTGTTCACTGGATCACTCCAACTGATGGGAGTATTACAACTTTTCCCATATAGTGCCTCAAACAGACTCATCCATAGAGATTCTTGATACCCATTGTTGTAAGAAAACTCAACCAATGGAGATACTCTTCCCACTTCCGTTGTTGATGCATCACATACATCCTCAAAATGTTTTTCAATATCCTATTGACCCTCTCTGTCTTTCCATCTGTCTATGGATGATAAGTTGTGTTTAAGGACAACTCTGTATCCAAACCTACAAACAGCTCCTTCTAGAACTTGGAAGTGAACTTAGCATCTTTATTTGACACAATATTCCTTAGAACACCATGCAAACTCACTATATATTTGATGAATACTTGTGCCTCAACACTCTCTGAATAAGTAAATTTCACTAGAATGAAGTGTGCTACCTTTGTCAACATGTCTACTACAACCATGATGGAATCATGTTGTCTAGACATTCTCGACAAACTTTTGATGAAATCCATGGAAATTACCTCCTACTTTCACTTTGGAATCTCAATCAGCTGTAGTAGTCCACCTGGATGCTTACATTTTTCTTTAACCTATTGACAATTCAAACATCTAGCCACAAACTTTTCCATGTCCTTCTTCATATTCATCTAGTAATAAAACTTATCCACTATTGTCAATGCATTTTGATATCTTGGGTGACCTAAATATTGTTTCCCATGAAAATCTCTCAAGATAGTCTTCTTGAGATCACTATTGTTTGGCACATATATCATGTCCCTAAATTTGATCAAGCCATTTTCTGAAAATAGTCCACATCCTAATCACCTATACCCTACTGTAATTTTTGCATAAGCTCCATGTACCTTTCATCCTACTGACCTACCTATAAGATCTTATCATGTAAATTTGTCCCATAAGAACTCATAGGTGCTATATAATTCACATTTATCTTCCTTCTAAGATCATTTTCAACCATGTTCTCTTTACCCTTGATGTACCTTATCTCAAAATCGAACTCACTGATTGTGGCTAACCATCTATCTTGCTTGGAATTTAGATTTGGCTCATTAAACAAGTATCTTAACCTACATGATCACTTCCTAAGCTTGGCATACAAGTAATGCTCTCTTATTAATCTCAACACTAATGCTAAGTGCTCAACATGCTCTCTCTCATATTTAGAATATATCAAGATGTTATCAATGAATACAATAACAAACTTGTCCAGATATGGATGGAACACACTATTCATGAACCACAAGAAAGTAGTTGGAGCATTATTCAAACCAAATGGAACTACAACAAACACATAATGCCCATACCTGGTTCGAAAAGTTATCTTGTAGATGTCCTCTTCTTTAATGTGTACCTAATGATATCTTGATTTCAAATCAATATTTAAGAACATTATTGTTCCCTTCAATTTATCAAGCAAGTCATCAATCCTTAGCAAGAGATTTTTTTTTATGGTCACCTTGTTCAACTACCTATAATCGACGCATAACCTAAGTGTAACATCCTTCTTCTTCACAAACAATACTACCACACCCCAAGGTTATACACTTGGCCTAATGTATCCCTTGTCAAGCATTTCCTTCAATTGTAACTTCATCTCTACTAACTTTGGTGTGCTCATCCTGTACAATGCCTTTGATGCTAGTGTTGCCCCTAGTACCAGCTCAATAGAAAATTCTACTTCTTTGTCACGCAGAAACTTTGCAAAATATGTTGGAAGCACATCCTAAAAATTTTGCAAGATCAGCTACTTTCTCAATACCTATGCACCCTCATCCTCCTTACCTTTATCGCTAGAAATATTCACTACAAATAACACACACCATTTTCTGTGGCTGTGCTTTGCCTGCATAGATGTCACCATTCTAACTGATGTTTCCTTCTTCTTTCCCTGTAAGATTCTTTACTCTCCATTGTCATCCAAACACTCAATAGTCGTGTCATAACAATCCACTTTAGTCCTATGAAGATACAACCATTCCATATCTAAAAGCATACTATATGATCCCAATGACAATACGTTCAAATGTGCCAAGGTGGGCATACTATTCAACTCAAATGCACAATATCTTACCAGGTGATATACTCTCTTCTTTGTACCTGTATCCAACTGCACTAACCAAGATTTTGCTTGCACTTCTTTATTCAAGCCACACTTATCCACTAGGTCACAACTAACATAACTATTATTAGATCCAGGTTCAATAAAAATGGAAACAACTTGATCAAAAATCTTATTGTCCATCTCGATAATAATGGCATGGTGCTCTGCCTGCTTTTTATCCAGTGTTGCATAATTCCATGGAATGCTCTGCCCAACATCCCCAACAATCTACACCTCCTATGCACTATAGATATGAGGCTTACCACCATAATTTTGTGGATAATCCCTCTTAAGATGTTCCTTACCACATGTCCAACACTCCAACCGTCCTATACCATCACCTCTATTCTACTCCTATGACCCATGTCCCCTTGTCTAGCTACATTGAACTTATTTTATAGTGCAACATTCTCTTTCTCTTTTGCATTCTGAGCCCTTTTTCTTTTCAGTTTCCATTTATCTTTACCTTTATCTTTCCCTTTCCATCCTTGCTGATATTTTTTCTTACATTTTGAATACTCGTAACAATGCTTCAATTTCCCAATAACTTTTTCAAGCAACCGATGCACATCAGACTCAATCCAATCTCAAAATGTTAATGGAAATCCATTGAAAAATCTCTGAACTTTATCTTTATTATCTTTAATATGTGCTACATACCTCAATAACTCTAGGAACTTGGTCATATACTCCTCATTTTTCATCAACCCCATTTCAAGATCATAGAATTCCTTGGATTTTCTATCATAGTACCTTTCTAACAAGTATCTCTCCCTAAAAAGTCTCTTGAATTCATTCCAACTCAAGTCTTCTATCTTGATGTCTCTAACTTGTTTTGCATCTTCCCACCAAATGTTTTCTTTCCCTTTGAGGCTGAAGATAGCTATTTTGGTCTTCATATTCTCTGTGTACTCATGCGGTTCAAATAATTTAATCATCCCAAGTAGCCATGATTCGAATTGGATCATTATATTGTTTTTCAGCCATCTCGATGCATTTAGAGTGGAAAAAAGTGGACGAATTAGCTCACGGGACCATTTTTACTAGCACAACCCAGTTTGGCGAAACGAGGTCTAAAACCTTCTATGAGGATTTTGAGGCATCAAATGACATTTTTTGGGGATAAAATTTTGCTTCTCAAGTGCCGCCCTTTTCATGCTATTCTACACACTGGAATCTTTCCAATGACGCAAGAATTGCGTCAATCAAGGTCTGTATGCAAAATTTATGCCACTCAAAAGTTGACCTTTGTGTTTTCACACCTATAGTTCAGGAGGATGTCGCATCAACCCCCATTATTCATGGAAAAGGGGATAGCCACGTTTTTGTAATGTAAAAGACTCTAGAAGAGTCTATTTTGTAGCTCTAGTTAAAATTTGATGTAGTCAAACTTAACCGTTAGTATGCTATCGGGTTGTGTTATAACCAGGCCACTAGGAGGAAGAGGCATCCCATTCTTTCGAGAGAATTTGTTCCATATATGAGAAAATATAGCTAGGAGAGATATGAGGTTGATCAAGCAGAGTGTATCTATGCACTGTAGTAGCCCACAAGCCGTAGACATTAATTCTTTGTATCTATAGCCATATTTCCAGACAGAGAAAGAGAGCGAAGCAGCCTTACCTTCTATTTGGGTTTTCTCCCAAAAGGGTTTCCTAGAGAGCATATCTTGTGTCTTATGTACATGTGAGATTATTTCTTCATTCTCTTTTTTTCTGAATAATTTACTTTTACATGTATGCACTAATTATAGTAAGATCTACAGATCTAGAAATTCAATAACACTGTAATAGTGTAGAATCTTAGATTTTTAATATAATATTATCATATCCACTTTGATGAATTGTCTAGTGGAATATCCTTGGCAGTTTACCGATCAAGCCATGCTTCTGCATCCTCCAGTTTCTTAAAATCTCCATCAAGGGTAGCTAGCTTATATTTCTTTAACTCATTTGAAAAATACCCCCTATCACTCCTCTTGTAAGGATGATAACGATGACGATCATAGTGCCTATCAGAGCTAGAACTAGAATAGAACGTGTGTCCATTACCTCTACTATTTGGAGTATCCAAAAGGCTACCCCCTCTGACCATGTCATCCCTGTCTGACCTATGCCCACCATGAGACCTACTGTCATATGCCCCATTAGTTTTGTCCTCTTTCCCATGACTAGTATTAAGTGGTCCTTGTCCCTGCAATTATGACAAACTCTAAAGGATTATTGCATTAAATTCTACTTGTTTTTCTTGTTCCTAAATGATTTTTTCATTATCTACCTTGCAAATCCTTATTTTTTCCTTCAAACTTCTCAATGTGTCTGCAAATTCAGAAGAATTCCAACACCACATTTCTCATATGATCCATAGGGAGAGTCTCGTGAATTGTAGTCTACCATCTTACTAGTCATCTTTGATCTCTTTCTTGCAAGTACACCATGTCAGCTAAAACCAAAACATAACATAATCAACATACCTCAATATAGTTCAGGGGAGGATATCTCATCTGCAAGATCAACCAAATTAGCATGATATAAGTATAATCATAAGCATAATAGCATATAGATATCATCCTAACCATAATCTAGTCATCAAGGCATGACCATATCAACCACACATCATGAGCTCATGCATGATAACTACAACCATAGCAATGTATGTTTAACAAAATGTAAACATTGTCGTGCATAAAACAATGCCTAACCGATATACACTCTTGACAACACATTCAATAACAACACCATCAAATTTCACATGGTGACACAAATGCAACCATGATCGACACCATGCATACACAAAAATTACATAGACCAAAAACATAAAGAATGCAACCGACATGAATGCATGACAAACGCACTGCCCATCTAGTCTAAGGGGTGAACCATGCTTTAATACCACTTTGTAACACCCTTCTCACACATTTACCCAATTTAACCGGTTTAGTGGGGTAAACATGTAATGAGATGCTACTATTATCTTATTCAACTCCCCATGTAAATTTAAGGAAATCAAACCGACAAAACACAACCAATATGACCTTCTACACATGTTACAGAGACTTAAGGAACTAACTAACCCTTCTAGGTGACTAACCCCTAAGGTAACTTGACAATTTACTAACCTAGAGCCTCAGTCGCTCCCATGACATGGCCATGCATGCAACTGGGACCCTCCAATCACTCCAACAGCAAGGGCATGCTAGAAGCTAAGGACCTTTTCAGCTAGTTTTGAGCCTACCACCCTGGATTCTATACTAATTTTTCATGGCTAGGCCTCAAACCATTGCCCAAAACTTCATGAAACTTCCAAAAATGATAAATAACATCGAAACAAAGGTAATAATGAAAACATTTTATTAATGAATTGAATGGACCCCTACTATTCGTGACTGGAATTTCATTAAACATGTCACAAATATGCATTCTACAAGTCATAACAACATATTTGAGCATAAGGGTCTCATAGTTACCTGAGAATCACTAAGAAGCATTGATGCCTTATCACATTAGTTGTATTATCATCTATTATGTCATATATTCATTGTTCATTTATTTATAAATCAAAACATGATGAGAACCATACATCATCATTGTCATATATCCCACTCATAACCACCATATAAACAATAGAAATAATAAGGATACAACAACCATAAAATCCACATATAAACCAGTACATTTACACATGAAATACCAAGGAGAAGAAGCTCTTATTAATGAATGCATAAGAAAACCAAGTATGGGACTTCCATGAACCACTTGACCACATATTGTCTTAACCAAATCTTTCTTTCAGCCAATCACCCCCTTTCCATATTCCAAGCATGAATATGGGATTCATAACCAAAAATCAACCAGGGATTCTCGAGGCTAAACCACGTCCCCCTCATCAATAGAACCACGCTTTACTACAATCACCATTGGATCACTAGGTTGTAAACAAGCATCGTTTCCACCATATTTCTCCACCTACACCGTGAGGAATTTTCCTGTCTCCTAGTCTCTAAGATTTACTGTACATCCCGCCAAGCAATGGTCAAGAATCCCTATGCCCAATCAAGACTCCACCCTCTAGGCTTTACTGTATATCCCGTCATTCACTGACCAATGATTTCTAGTCTTTATTGAGGGCACCCACCTATAATATTTACATTATATTCTGACATTCAATGGTCAAGGATTCCTAAGCCCATCAAGGTAACACAAAATATGGCTTTACCGCAACCCACATTCTGGTTCAAGGGTTACTAGGCCAAGGATTTACCGTAATCCACAGTATAATCCAAGGATCACTATGCCATGTGTTCTTTCTTTTAGAGACCACCTCACTCAGTTTTGAATCCATCTAGCAATCTAGTTCAACCAAAACATGAGAACCCCATCACACCATGACTATTTGAAAATGTAAAGGCAAGGCTAAAAAACATTGTCACACCTAGAAAAACCCATGCCAATGACAACAAGAGAACCAAGAACACACATGCATAACCATGCATGCCAAAACTAGTAAGGAAATCATACATGCAAATTGATACCTGCAAATAATCTCGTTGTAGTTGCTATATTTTTCTCTTCCTTGCTTTATATTTGCTTCCTCTTTCCTTCTTTTATTTCCTTGAACCAATTTTGAAGTGCTACAAGAAAAATCTAAGTGTCCAAGAATGAGAGAGAGAGAATAGAGAGAGAGATCCAAAACTGAAATGAAAAAAGTTACAAATTGATCCTCAAAAGCCTTTTTATTAATGAGGCCTCTATTTTCCTCAATTTCCATTGTTTTCCTTAAAT
>Ga0115844_100435_pt1 | contig 11877 bp, 8 predicted proteins | sample InSIn1gowninarea_FD_83858 | JGI IMG/M metagenome (GOLD analysis project Ga0115844, IMG submission 83858) | reverse complement strand
TGGCTCTTATTTAACCATGTCCAGTCCAACAAAAAAGCACCACAAGAAAGATAAACTGATGAACCAAAACACCCTTAGAACCTGACCTTCTTCAAATGATCACTTTTGTAACATGATAAGACTTACTCGAAATAATAACCATATCACCTTCAAAATTTAACTGAATATTATATGTATTTACAGCCATTGGGAGATGTCGGCGCACAAAATATTGACCAGGGAGAATGTCATATCCTGTATCAAAATGATATAGATTCACAGAAGTACTATGACCATAAATATTAATAGGAAAATCAATACAAAATACAATTGTGGTCATAGGAGTCTTGTTGACAACTCTAAAATTTAAATATGTTGGTTTCCAAAAATATTCTAGTATAGCCTTAAAATCATCACACGAATCCATTGCTCCAATGTTTATCTAAACACCTAAAGAGTGTTGCTTATACCCTTTAAGTTTGGTTTCAACGTATATGACAATTCTATTCTCAAACCCTTTAATGAATGCATCAGATGGAACACATTCTAAAGTTGTGCTTTCTTTTTCTTCATTCATAAAATCAACAATTTCTTCAAAATTATTAGAAGGACCAGACAAGTTCAAGGATTCTAATTCTTTTTCTTTAATTTTCATCATCTGATGATCTTCATTGATATTGTCATAGATTTCTTTCATCACATTTATTGTCTAAGATAAAGGACTTAAGATTATTGATTTCATTCAGCAACCTCTTTATCTTATTATTTTCAATCTTATCATATTCGTCAACTTATTTAGAAAATGTATAAGAATTTGTCCATACATGTTTTTGCTTTCCAAGTTTTTTCCCTCGTTGCCAGAATTTTCTTTCTGTAGCTGACACTGTAGATCTTCTTGAATATCTTTTTACAGGAGTAGTAGGAGAACTGGGAATTGTATCTGCAGGAATATGATGATCCAAATTCACCACACTATGTTGTGTAAGGGATTGATATTGTTCTTGGAGAGCATCCAACTTTCTCTACAAATAGTTAACTCTAGCAAAATCACCAGGTGTGTAGGCAACGAGTTGATTTTTCAATTCAACTATCTATTTCTGTAATGTAGCAGGCTAGATCAAATGAAACATCTTAATAGTAAATAAAAATTCACATTCTTTCAGAGAAGAATCATTATCAGAAGTATCACTACTAGGAGAACCATAACACTGTTATTGGTTAATATGGACATCCTCTTCATCAGAGGAAATATTAGTAATTGAAAAATATTCACAATCATTTTCAACTTTTGAAACTAGTTCCCATTCAGTAGGATCATAAAAGGTACTAAGAATATCAAACAATTAACTATGCATCTTGAATTTTTGTTTTTCTCGTCATCTGTTTGCCCAATGGCTTTTCTTACCACATATAAAACAAGATCTTGGTGTAGATCTAGTAGCAGGAGACCTTTTATTTTGGAAATATATTTTCTTTGTCTTGAAAGGTCTTGTTTTCACCAAAGGATAAGGCTTGGAGACCTTTTGTTTTCTACACCTACAAAAAGAACAATTTTCACCACAACTCTTTTTTTCTGAGAAAATATATTCTTAGATCTGCAACTGAAATTGTATATTTCAACATATGAATCACAAATTTTTGGACCGAAACCAAGATGTTTCTTTACAAATTTCTACATTTTTCTGCAAACACAAGCTTGCTACAATATATATACAATTTGAATATGTAATCCTACAAGAGAGAGGCATTCAATATCTATATTTTGCTTTTCAAATTCTTCTCTCACTAGATCTGGAATTATGCCAAGCATAACAGAGAGATACTTTCACATGTAAACAGTATTTTGGGGTTCATGTGACTTATAAAGTAAATCTTGCATAACATTAAAGAATTCTTCTAATTGGTTTATATTACAAAGTCTCTAACTCATAAATAAATCATAATATTGTTGGTTGTTTATTTTGAATTCACCATAAAACTCATGAAGAGTATCTCTTGTTAATTTCCCTACTGGATTGTCACGATTCAGTATTTGTAATTTTCCAAACCCATTTAACCTGATCCACCATATCTAGAGATTTCCTTGAAAACTCCATGTGATTCGAAGAACTAAATCTGACCATTTGGTCTGATGGATGGCTTCTTGGGTTGATGACCATTCATACCAATAATTAATAATATCAAGAATATGATTTCTTGAAATACCATCAAAATTTCTGATTGGACAATCAATAGAGTGGTCTGTCTTAGAAGGAGTATCATCCTGGTGATCATATCTAGCTTTGCACCATGATTCTCATGCAGAATGATATTGGGGCCAATCATTTCCTCCTTTCTGTCTTTTGGAGCCAAAAGATTTAACTTTTATATCTATGGGAGAAAATTTCTTTAAAACCATCCAAAAGTTTTCTTTAGCAAGAGCAACAATATTCTGATAGTCAGAAAGTCTATTATTTACACCTTTTAATGCAAATTGAGGAGCATCATTAAAATCTACAATGACCAATTGACTATTGATATCATCAATGTCTATAGATTTTCTTGTAGTCAATTTAGATGCTTCCTTCTCCATACCATCTTTCAAATCTTTCAATACTTCTAAAATTATTGATCTTTGAGATAAACATTCAGTATGTACATTATTCAATTTATCATGTAAGATTCTTATATGAGCATGAGATTTTAATACTTATTGATGCAGATCATCAAGATTTTGTGCAACACATGTGAGCTGAAAATTATCATAGTTTCAGAGTCTCACCATAGCTTCTGCACACTGCTCTTCAGGCCATCTACACTGGAGAAAATCTAAATCTGCTACAAAAGAACCATCTCGAAGTTTAGGTACAATATTGCCAGGTGATAATTTACTTTCAGGTAAAGAGATAGCAGAAGACTCAAGGCTTTCTCTAGGGAGGCGAAATTGTTTTATGTCTTTAGGAGAGGCCAAAGCAAGACATTCTGAACAATTTATATGCTGACTGACATGCTCAATAACATGGGTACCCAATCCTTGATATGTAAAAATAGGAGTAGTTACAAGACTGGGTGTATGACTAGGAGTAGTTTTTTTAACAACATTATAGTATTTACAATCAATACTAGGAGCCAATCTATGAGTACGAATATGATCATTGATGGAATAAGTACATACAAGAGATGGAGTAGAAAAAACAGAATGAGAATGGCTTTTCTTTAACTTAATAACAGGGCCATGACTAAAAGGTATAACTTGTCACTTAGTAGGCTCATTAGAGGAAGATCCGTATATTTCAGACAAAGGGTGATATTCAACTGACCACTCTTTTGGTAAAGATAGTTTTGTGAATCCAAGAGTGTGAGGATTGACATTACCTGGACCTACTACAACTCCTTCTTTTAAAGAACATTTACAAAATTCAATGGAGGCATAGTAGTAGAGACAAATCGAATACACACAATAGATTTTAATTGAGAGACCTCAAATCCTTGAGCCATATCATATCTAGAAAACTAGATGTAGGCCTGCAATAATTAATTTATATGGGGTTTTGTGAGGGAGACACAGTACTTGGGGATAACAAAAGATCAAGCATGGCCATTATTCAGGGGTGCTTGAAAACCACCTATGAGTGCATCAGAGAACTGGTTATGGAAACTATCAATGACACATGCAAGGAAAGATACCTTAAGTCCGGGGTGCACAAGAGGATTAATGCCAAATTGGATCAAACCTAAATGAATGTACTTATAACCATCTTCTAATCCCCACTCAGTATCTTCTTTTTGAAGTAATGGCACTTGGTAAATAGGCTTGTTAATATCTATAGGGATATTAACAGAGCAACAACAGAAAAGACTTTCAACTCTAAATGAAAACATTGGTAGCTCATAAAAAATTTCAACAGGAATCTCAAGTAAGGACTAGTTGGGATTTGGTTCAAAACCTTCGGATATTATCCTTGAATCATATAGGGGTTCATTGGAAGATTTTCCAAGCAACTTATGAATCCATCTTTTAGAAGACTTCTAGGAACTTGCATCAGAGGTAAAGTCATAACTAACCATCTTGGGATACAAAGCTTATTGGTTATTAAGGTACCAATACTAGGCAATATAATGGACAGGAAAACTAGGATAGGAACAAACACTCAGCTTAACACGACAACCACAACACCTTTAATCACTGACTCAAGTTCCAACCTAAACTCGGCAATATGCCCACAGGTTTCCTAAACTAGGTAGAGCAATCTCAATGCTTACAGTCCACCAGCCCAATCTAAGTTGATGGTGATACAATCCTCAAGTTCAAAATTCATAGGAGATTCAAAATAAAAACATATGATTTCCAACTTCCAACAAGAATAATTAATTTCTTCGATAAGCTAGATAAATGAAATAAAGAGAATGAACACCACATTATGATGCTAAGCAACACAACACTATTAGGCTTTCATACCAAAGTTATAGAGGGGTGCCCAAACACATGCAAATGTTAATATATATATAAATATAATATATATAATAATAATATACTTATTATTATCATATATTATATATTTATGTATACTTCTAAAAATATTTCTATAATTTATAATACATTGTTATTATATTTTCTTAGTTTGTTATTTGACTTCATTCTCTTTCTAAATTTATTATAGAGTACAATAATATATTATAAATGGTCCAAATATTTTTTCTTTTTAGTTTATATTTTATTTATTTTAATATTTTCCTATAATGGTTCGGTGTTTTTTTTTAATTATGCATTATTAAATATTTTATTACAAAATAGAATTCTTATTTGCTTAAACTTGATGTTCATATATTAAATATTAAACCTTATCAATATTTTTTCACTTTCTTCCACGGTCATAATTGGAACAAGATGCATCTCGTCTATTTAAACCTATGGTTAGATAGGATTTTTCATCTTTGTCCTGAGGAGGAACCATATTAGTTGGTTCGAAACGTTGAGTAAATTGTTGAGATTGCAACAAGATGATGGAGCTTAGTGAAAAGAGTCGCCTTCACTAAGTCGGCCTGCAGTCTATTTTTGGCGCAAGTCTATTTTTAGACATATGGATCATGTCTATGGATTGCAGGTTTCTGTTTATGGATGATTGGTCAAGTTGGGAGAAATAGATGGACTTCTATTTTTAGATCACAGCAGAGTGACTACTCACTCTAAATATAGAACAGTCAAATATTATTAGCTCATAATAATATTTGGACTATAAACTTTGTCTTATTCTCTTGGAGCACTTCAGGATGAGCTACGGATGTGGCACATGCAGATCCCAGAAGGAAATACGTGGTTACCTATGGGATGACTGATCTTTACATGCATGACTTCAGTTAGAACTCAATCAGTTGAGTTTGGTAGAGTTGATTGTAGAGTTGATGGAGTTGTGTTCAATTTGACTTGGTTAAACTAGTTGTAATTAGTCTAACTGCAAATAGACTAATGATGAGTTGTTAAACTAATTATTAACTCATAATACAACTATAGAATACATCAGTTAACTCAGTTGCATGTTAGTGCATGTTCAGTTCAGCAGGGACAGGTGTTAGAGGATCAGATTTCTATCAGTTTTGACTATAGCTGTGCATGAGGATTTGCACAATCAAAGGGATTGAGTATGCCAATGAATTGGCCAATACCAAGTGATTGTAGCCTCTACTCACGTCTTTCTCAGTGTGAGTGATTCTTTGGAGGTAAAATACGAGTTTGGTAAACCATTCTCATAATTCTTGAGCAGGTATTGAGCTGTGGAGGCAGGCAAGCAGTGGAATAGATTTGGCGATCAGATTTGAGTTGTATTGTGTGTAACAGGTGGAGCTAGTACTGGATTTCTTGTGATAAGAATTGTACTTTGTAATGTTACATGTTCTCAATCATTAATATACAGATAGGGTGGGGTTTTTAGTGAGATGCTTTCCCCGGGTTACATGCTATGTTAATGTGTGAATGCTCTTGATGTTTCATTGTTATTGATGCTGCTATATTGATGATCAATGTATAGGAGCTTATGTATTGTGTATGTATTCCGCAATAGTACATGATCAGGATAATCTCCATTGAATATGTGTTTATTATTCAAAATTTCTAGATAAATAACGATTAAACCAAAAGACGGTCTGAAAAACAAGATGGTTCATAGAAGCTTAAATCAAAGAATATCATCATCAATTGATTGTTCTTGTCATGTCATTTCTAATTGTAAGTTGCACGTCATGTAAATCCTCACAAATGAGGAGATATGTCTTCTCAAAGATAAAGCCCCAAAAGTTTGGTCATGGTGCCCAAAATGAGTGCTTTATGATTGGTCAAAATTTGGCATTAATATTTAAGAAAATCTTGAATAATTTATGTGGGTCTTGAGCTATCCAAGTTATCCCTTCATAAGTGAAAATATTCATTGTGAAATTGGCCTTAAGGAAGAATTAAGGTTGTCCCATAAAAAGTGAATTTATCCTTACTTCTAAATTCATGTTGGCTCAAATTTTAAGGGGTTTTAGGGCAAGTCGTATCCCCTCCCCCCCATATCATTCCCCTTCATCTTGTATATATATGGAACTCGTTTCCCTCTTAACTATATTAATTCTCAAACCTTTAAACCAATATCTTGTGTATTTCAACTAAGGTCAGAGAAAAAGTGATCATTTGAAGAAGGTCAGGTTCTAAGGGTGTTTTGGTTCATCAGTTTATCTTTCTTGTGGTGCTTTTTTGTTGGACTGGACATGGTTAAATAAGAGCCAATTTAGGATTGTAAGAGGGATTGTCTGAGACCTTTTTCTCGAGTTATAATTTGGCTTGTCTAAGGTTATCTTTGTGAAAATTTTCTGCCCCCTCCTGAAGCTAATCTCCACCTATTGAGAGGTTGAATCTAAGGCATCTCTAAGGCCAAGTCTGAGGATATCTTGAGGCCGAACTTCAAGTTGTTTTGAAGCTGAATCTCAATTTATTTTATGGCTTGTTTTTTAGGCATATTTGGCCCCCTCTGGAAACAGAGTTTTGACCCCCCCTTGAGGCATCATTTCGACCTCTTTTGAAAGAATTCTTGAGTTACATCTGAGATGTGGATAAAGTATATATGAGGCCTAATTCAACATACTCTTGAGCTCAAAGTTGTGTTATTAGGGTTGCGTTAGCCGTATAAATGTTGCATTATTTCAAGCTTCCATTGGAGGGATAAATCTAGAGGAAGAGTCAAAAGGCAATTCAAAAGCAAAGTTTGTGGTAGATTGGAGAGCCAAGAAGCATACCCTTGTAGCTACTCATATACCATGCTAAGCACATTGGTATATTGTTGAGTTTCTAATAAAATAAGGTTTATAGTGTTGTTTACATCATTTAGGTGGTAATATGGATGTTCCTAGTATTGTATGATTGAGTGAAGTAGCTAGTCCTAGTGTGTCATATAACTTAGTGTAATGTTATGTTTCTATGTTGTTGATAATCTATAATAGAGAATGTATGTCACTACTTGGAGTTTTTTAAAAATGTAATGAACTTAGTATTGTGTGTTGACATGCACTCCATTGTTCAAATATTAGAATACCAAGCACTACACTTATGGTTGAAACCACTTAAGAGACTGCAGAGGAATTATATCAAATTTCTTTGGTCATTCATGCATTGATGGAAAGGTTTGATAGTCAAATGTGTTCAGAAAATTTGTTAAGTTAGGGTTTGTGAACAGAAAGTCTCTTGCATCTTGTTGTTGATGAGGAGCTAAAGTATTGGTCAGAGTGTTGTTGAGATATTGCTAAGTTCTTGCCATCCAAAACTATTGTATAACAAAGTTTGTTGTATGCCCAAGGAGACAAAATGTGTTGATGTTAATATGGTTGTCTATGCTCCTAGGGTTTGCTAGTTCACTTACATATTGCTGATTTGAGCATCTAAGGTTTGAGATAGTAGAGAGGGATTGCATCATTGTGTGTTTCCTAAGTAAACAAATGAGATAGCTTAAGGTTGGGCACATAATAGATTTGTGGCACAGTGGATTATGCATGTGGGCAAAAGTTAGCAGTGAAAATGATAACATCTATAACAATATAGCGACAAAGCAAAGATCATGCAATAGTGGCATTGATAATACAAACACAATGGTTATTGATGAGAATGGTTGGAGTAATGAGTGTAGTAGTTGATCAATATGACCAGTGTGATCTATCTTATTCTTTTATCCCCTATATTTAGGGTGGTAGGGTGGTGCAAGGCAGAGATTGAAGTCTCCTTCATGTTGGAGCTCAAGAACACTTCAGGGTGGTAGGGTGGTGCTAAGGCAGCAAATTGATGTTGCAGGGTGTTGATGAGATGTTGGACCATCCTTCCAGTTGGATTTGGTAAAACGAGGGTGTTAGCACATCTTTTTAGTTGGAGTTGATAAATTAGGGGGTTGGAGCCTCCTTCTCATTGTTGCTAGAGAATCTTGGAAATTGGAGCTTCCTGTTGATGCAATATTTAAGACACGTATTAAAAAGTGTTCGATGGTTTTGCTCCTAGAAGGGTTTACACCTAAAATTCATCTTGTGCATTGTGTATGTTTTTAAGCATTGTTGAATGGTGTTGCTTGTAACACCCTCCTCCCACATCTACCCAAGCAACAGACCAGTTGTTATGAAACCAGCTCAAGAAAAGATAGATCAACGCCTTAGAATTCAGCCTCTTCGAGGGGGAAACCTCCTTTATATTACATAAATGAACAATTCTTTGATTCCTACAAATGAAAATACCTCCTTTCTATATATAAGAGTCTAAGGGGGCATAACATAATCAGAGCCGACATAACAATAATAATGTAAGGGCACAATAATAACAATAGTGGGCTTCTATGGGGCACAAGAGTAACAATATGGGCACTACATGGGTACATCAATATAAAAGGGGGTTGTACTACTAACAATAAGGGGTTACACTAGTAGTATAGGGGCCTAACATGCCCCTCTCCTTCAAAAAGCATTGTCCTCAACGCTTGAGTAGTTCTTGATGCTTTCGTATAAAATTCTTGTCCTCCCATGTGGAATCTTCAACAGGTAAGTTCTTCCACTTGATGAGATACTCTGAAATTGATCGATTTCGTAGCTGTAGGGTTCTTGTTTCTGTGACTACTCCAGGTTCCAATATGTTTTTTCCATCCTCTTCAATTTCTGGCAATATTGTTTGCATTGGAATCTTTTGCAACTTTTGAATAAGTGGCCATACTTCTTTGTCCTTCTTCCATTCATCCCTTGCTTCGTTTATCCAATCTGGTTGGATAATAGAAATAGCACAAAATAATGCTTCCACATCCTCATATTTGAAGAGTCTTCCCATTCGGTAAGGTCCCCATTTGCTAAGTGCATGTAGTATTGCCAACATTTCCTGTTGTTTCATTTGATTTTTCACCAAAGTGGCATTATCCTCTAAAAGTTGGAGAACTTGTTGTTGATGCTCGATTTGATCTTTCACTGCTTGAACCTTTTTCTTCTTGATATGTCCTTCAAGCTTGATAGCTTGAGGAGTGGTAATTCCGACCAATGAATTACAAGATATGGTTGGATTCATTTCTTCTTTCTTGACGTGATCTTTCACTTCTTTCACCTTTTTCTTCTTGATATGTCCTTCTATCTTTAGAGTTTGAGGAGTGGTCATTCTTGCTAATAGTTTACAAGATATGGTATGATTCTTTTCTTCTTTCTCTGGGGTTGAGTCTTGGCATATATCCTCTTCTTTTGATGTTTCTTGATCCTTTTCTTCCTCCTCTTCATACTCTATGTAAAATAATTTTTTCTCGGCACACTTATGACCTTTGGTGCATTTTCTATCACAATTGTAACAAAGCCCTTTTTCTCTTTTTTCTTCCAATTGTTGTGGTGTAACCCTTGTAGGTTGTGGAAGGCTAGGAGAAACAACACTTCCATATTTATAGTTGTGAGGGGTAGAATTCCTTGTTGCCATAATTTTACTTTCCAATATGTCAAAAAGCCCTTTTACTCTTTCCAATTGATGTGGTGTTGCTCTTTGTATCCTCATAATGTGCTATCATTTCCTCCGTGAGAATTGACCATGTAACAAGTTGTTTATGAGAACAAAGCCCTTTCTACCATAAAAATTGATCTGGTTCTAAATATGAAGATGCAATACATACCTTTTGTAATAGTGGTACACCATGTAGATCAAAATATTGCTCCATCTAAAGTATCCAATTTGTCGGATCCTTGCCATTAAACTTCCTCATCTTGCTTTTTCTTGATTTTAGGACCTCGATCTTGAAATGACTGTAACTCTGTAATTTCGAATATTTAAGTTCTTAAATTGCTACCTGTAGTAGCCCTCTACGTCCTCTTTCCAATGCCACCAGTCTGATCCAAATTGGATTCTCCAAGAAAGAGTTATGGACAATCTCCCAAGATGACCTGATTATAGACCTCTCCAGAAGAGTGAACTTGTATGAAGTGCCACGTGTCAATTTTTTGACCTTTGGTTCTGAAAAAGATATAAAAGAGACTACAGTTTGTCCTCTTTCTATAATTCTTACGAAATTTTAATCTGATGCTCAGAGAGAAAGTTATGACGATTTTCCCCAAGTCACCTGTTTTGAATGTAATTCAGGAGTCTGCAAAAATACCAACTTCCTCAGATCATATCTCCGCAACTATCACGCGAAAAGCTCTGAAATTCGGACCCAAGGTTCAGCGCAATTTATTCTCAAATGGGTTTTTTTTTCCACTTCTAAAACGTCACAAAAAAAAGGTTATAGCGAAAAATGTCACAATGACCTGTTTGGAGCAGCGAAACCCTAGAATCCAAAGCTCTGATACCAAATGTTATGAAACCAGCTCAAGAAAAGATAGATCAACACCTTAGAATTCAGCCTCTTCGATAGGGAAACCTCCTTTATATTACATAAATGAACAATTCTTCGATGATACAAATGAAAATACCTCCTTTCTATATATAGGAGTCTAAGGGGGCATAACATAATCAGAGCCGACATAACAATAACAATGTAAGGGCACAATAATAACAATAGTGGGCTTCTATGGGGCACAAGAGTAACAATATGGACACTACATGGGTACAACAATATAAAAAGGGGGTTGTACTACTAACAATAAGGGGTTACACTAGTAGTATCGGGGCCAAACACCAGTCGGGGTAAACATGTGACAAGAGATCATTATGATATGATTCAACCTCCTAAGTCATATTGAGGAAGTAGAACCGACGAAAACACACCATACAAACATGCACCCTCAAGAACCAACCCAACCTTTATGCCAACCAACGCTCAGGTCCCACTAAGCTTTTGGACCACTTGACGTCTAGACGCTCTCATGCTCTAGACATGCCAGCGTCCAAGGACCTTTGGACGCTCTCACAGGCCTACAAGCCAGCGTCCAGGGACTCTTTTTCTTAGTTTTGTGCCAGTGTCCCCGAGACTTAAGCCATATTTTCAGGCCCAAAGCCGAGGTCATTGCCCAGAATTGAATGACACCTTCAAAACCGTAAGATAACATGGAAGTAACAGTGCTAATGCATTTACTTGAATAAGACCTTGATTGGACCCCTACTAGCCATAACATGTAGTTCGTCAAACATATCAAAAATATGTAATCTACAGGTGTAAATAACATATCTGAGTATCGGGGTCTCATACAAATCTAAGATTCGCTATGAGGCATTGATGCCTCAACACATTTGTTGTAGTTTCATCCATTAGGTCATAGATACATTTTCCATCCATTTAAAAGTAAGAAATGATGAGAGTCATACGTAGCTACTGTCATAAAGCATATACATAACCCGGGGAAAGCATCTCACTAAAAACCCCACCCTATCTGTATATTAATGATTGAGAACATGTAACATTACAAAGTACAATTCTTATCACAAGAAATCCAGTACTAGCTCCACCTGTTACACAC
>Ga0115844_100434_pt1 | contig 11892 bp, 10 predicted proteins | sample InSIn1gowninarea_FD_83858 | JGI IMG/M metagenome (GOLD analysis project Ga0115844, IMG submission 83858) | reverse complement strand
TTGTGCTTTTTGCTTTGTTGTTCGGGTTGGGAATTATTGTGGATGATGCGATTGTGGTGATCGAAAATACGCACAGGATCTTTATGGAAAACAAGGGAAAGCTGTCAACTGCTGAATCTGCAAAGATGGCGGCCGGCGAAATATTTGTGCCTGTTCTTTCGGGAACCCTGACAACGTTAGCACCTTTTGTGCCATTGCTTTTCTGGCCGGGAATTATCGGGAAATTCATGATCTATTTGCCGACGATGCTCATTTTTACATTAACGGCATCGCTGATCGTAGCTTTTATTATGAACCCGGTTTTTGCGGTTGATTTTATGAATCATCCTGAAGGTAAAGTGAAAAGAAAATCTCAGGTATTTAAAAGCAAAGCATTTTTAATTCCATTGCTTGCCGGAATATTCTTCGACCTGGTACATGTGACCTTCCTCGGAAACCTGTTAATTTTCTTTGCAATTGTTGTAGTGCTGAACAGGTACATTTTTGATAACCTTATCCATAAATTTCAAAACAATGTGCTGCCTGCTATCATGCGTAATTATGAAAAATTACTGAGATGGGCAGTAGCCCGCTGGCGGCCGGTATGGCTTCTTGTTGGTACATTCCTTCTTCTAATCTTTTCTGTGATATTTTTTATGGCAAGAAATGTTCCGGTAGTTTTCTTCCCTAAAGGCGATCCGAATTTTATTTACGTTTATTTGAAGCTCCCTGTTGGAAGCAGTGTTGAGTACACAGATTCTATTACAAAGAATGTTGAAAATAAAGTGACAGCGGTTCTCGAAGGTCCTTCGAAAAAACCAAATCCGATCGTTGAAAGTATTATTTCAAATGTGGCGGTTGGCGCTTCGGATCCCCAAAGCGGTAACAGAACTACGCAGCCTAATTTGGGAAGGGTACAGGTTTCTTTTGTTGAATACGAAAAAAGGAACGGTGTTTCTACAAAGCCTTACCTCGATTCTATCCGGCAAGCCATAAGAGGTATTCCGGGAGCGCAAATTTCCGTGGACCAGGAAAGCAGTGGCCCTCCAACTGATCCTCCAATTAACATTGAAGTGGCCAGCGAAGATTTTGATCAGCTTACTTCTACAGCAACAGGTTTAAAAAATTATTTGGATAGTATACAGATTCCGGGTGTGGAAGAATTAAAATTAGATGTTGACCTCACCAATCCTGAAATTACGCTGACTGTTAATCGTGAAAGGGCACAAATAGAAGGTGTGTCAACTGCTCAAATCGGGCAGCAAATAAGAACTGCTTTATATGGACTGGAAGTGTCAAAAATTAAGCTCGGAGAAGATGAATATAAAATTCAATTGCGCAGTAATGAAGTTCAAAGAAAAAGCCTTTCTGATTTATTGAACATGAAAATAGTTTTCCGTGATATGGCGAGTGGGGGACAAATTAAATCTATCCCAATTACTTCACTGGTGGATGTTGATTATACCAACACTTACGGAAGTATTAAGAGAAAAAATGTGAAACGTGTGATCACAATATTCTCTAATGTGCTTACCGGATACACACCTACTGCAGTGAATAAAGATATCTCAACCGCTATTAATCAATTTAATAAGAAAGGCCCGGGCGTTACCATCAAGCAAACAGGTGAAGGAGAACAACAGGCAGAGACTGGCGCGTTCCTGGGCAAGGCGTTGGTAATCGCGTTGATGATCATTTTGTTTATCCTGGTGTTGCAGTTTAATTCCATTAGTAAATCAGTGATTATTCTCACCGAAATTATTTTCAGTGTTATTGGAGTCATCCTTGGTTTTGCGATTACAGGGATGGGTATATCTGTGGTAATGACGGGAATCGGAATTGTTGGATTAGCAGGTATCGTGGTCAAAAATGCCATTTTGGTAATTGATTTTGCTGATGAATTAAGAGCTCGCGGAATGAAGACGAGAGAAGCGGTAATAGAAGCGGGAAAGATCAGGATTATTCCTGTGATGCTGACCGCCCTTGCCGCCATCTTTGCCTTGATTCCGTTGGGAATTGGATTTAATATCAATTTCGTTACCTTATTTTCCGAGCTGAATGCACACATTTTCTTCGGCGGTGACAGTGTGGTGTTTTGGAAACCGCTGGCCTGGACAATTATTTTTGGGTTGGCATTCGCTTTCTTTATGACATTGATCATGGTTCCGGGAATGTACCTGATTGCAGAAAGGCTTCGCCGCCCAATGCGCAGGCAGTTTGGTGGAAAATGGATATCTATTTTAGGAATTCCGCCACTTACACTTTTATTTATCCCGCTTATGTTCGTAACCATGTTTATTCACAACGCAAAGGCCAGAAGAAGAAAGAGGAAGATGGGAAATGTGGTAGGAGAAAGATGGACAGGAAGTTGGTTTTAATGGTTTATATGGTTGGATGGTTGGATGGTTTAAGTATAATAACGCCCTGCCGCATTTTTGCAGCAGGGCTTTTTTTTCAGTCTTTTTTTAAAAAATTAACGAACGAAGTCAAACAGGGTTGCGGTAAAAATTCCGTGTTCCCTTGTCTTGAAAATTGCCTTCCAATTTCCATGGTATTTTAGTATTGAAGGAACAAGCAGTTCACCGACTTTTGTCATTTCCACTTGCATATTTACATTAAAATCATAAACACCGGCATTATAACTAAGAGAATAATTTCTTGCAACAATTTCAAAAGTCTTTTCATTGAACCATGTAGTCATTTCATCAATTACCACATCATTTTTTTTGCCCGGTTTTACTTTTATTTTGAAAACATAGCAGGGAACGGAATCATGTTCGCTAAAATCAATTGACATGTTATATTTATCCGCCATTGATTCATTAAAAATTTCCGTTTTGTTGCTGATAAAAGGCAGCCCATTTATTTTTTTTCCAGGATTGAAAAACAGCATTTTCAATTGCTCTTTGTGCTTATCCATTCCACTCAATCCATTGGTTGAAAACTCATAACCTTTCACAATATTATTTTCGCCGCAAACAGAATCTTTTGTAAAAAACAACCCCGCATACATCTGGACGGTGTAATAATTAAAATTTCCATCGCTGTCAAACATAGGGCCTGTTGAAGATTCGCTCAGCACTTTCATTTTCCTGCAATTCGTTGTTCTGGTTTGGTTTGTTTTGCTGTGCAAAGACGCTTCAATGTTTCCTTTTTTATCTAACATTTTTATGTCGTTCAAAGCAGTGTAACCAATGATTCGAAGACTACGAAAGGCTTTATAAAATGTTGTATCATTTTTTACTCTTTCAATAAAAGAAGGAACGTTTAATTTATTGTTCACAACAATTTCCGACAGAGTAATGTAGTTTTCGTCCACCTTTATCGTGGTATCGTTTTTCTGCTGCGCCACAAGGCATAAGGAAAAAATGAGCAATACCGAAAGCACAAAAACCTTTTGAATCATGCGGTAAAACTAATTCTTAAAATGTTGGAGGAAATGTAAAAATGGGTTCGGTTAACTGACCAATTAATCAATTGCTAACAGGGATAATTATTTATTAAAAGACATTCTGTAATCAACAGAAACTTTCCCTTTAGAGATGTCATTCAGCTTGCGTTTCAGCAAACTCTTTTTCAAGGGTTTTAGATAATCAATGAACAATTTTCCGTCAATGTGATCGTATTCATGAAGAATAACGCGGGCCGTAATGCCGGTGAAAGTCTTGGTATGTTCTATAAAATTTTCGTCAAAAAAATGAATCGTGACACTTTCTTTCCTTAAAATATCTTCCCTGATCTTTGGTATGCTCAGACACCCTTCGTTATAAGGCCATTCATCGCCATCAAGGTCTTTTACTTTTGCATTTATAAATACACCTTTATAGCCATCATCGCCCGGATAATCATTCTTTTCATCTTCCTCAAGATTTTCAAGAATCTGGATGCTATCCATTACAAACAAACGAATGTCCTTATTCACCTGTGGGGCAGCCAAACCAACACCCTTACTGTTATACATCGTCTCCCACATGTCTTCAATCAACTTTTTCAAGCCAGGATAATCAGGAGTAATTTCCATTCCTACTTTTCTCAAAACCGGATTTCCATAAGCTATTATCGGAAGAACCATAAGTATTTTTTTGATTAATTATTGAAGCGCAAATTTACAATTTTCTGTTTATTTAATTATTCAGGAATTGCCGATAAATTCCTGTAACATAATCGTAGCAGCGATTTCATCAACTGTTCTTTTGTTTCTACGATCTTTTTTTTTCATACCCATATCGATCATCGCCTGCTTTGCCATTTTAGAAGTAAATCTTTCATCCACTTTTTTTATTGGAATTTTCGGAAATTCTTTTTCAATTCTTTTAATAATTGCATTTACTAAAGGCGTAGCATGCGTATCTGAATCATCTAAATTTTTCGGCTCGCCAATCACAATCAATTCAACTTCTTCCTGCAAAAAATATTTTTTTAAAAAAGAAATCAGTTCGTGCGAGTCAACAGTTGTTAATCCGGTTGCAATAATTTGCAAAGGGTCTGTAACGGCGATCCCTGTACGTTTTTTTCCATAATCAATGCAGAGAATACGGGCCATGTTTTGTGTGAGGTTTTAGAAAAGTTTAAGTAGGTTTAGAATTGTTTAGAGTGGTTTAGATGGTTTAGATCGTTTAGTTTGATGAAAATAAAAATTGATCTTATTTGTTTGTTTACTAAAAAACAAGTTACAATTTCATAAACAGATCCATTAGAACCAACACACAAAATACAACAGAAGCAATTCCATTGGAGCTAAAAAAGGCTTTGTTCACTTTTGAAAGATCTTTTGGTTTAACTAACGTGTGTTGGTAAAAAAGAAAAAATCCAAATACCACAACACCACTCCAATACAAACCGGAAAAATAACCAATTATTCCGGCGGCGATAACAGATATTGCTGATAAAAAATGTAAAAATTCACTTACACGCAAGGCCTTTTTTGTTCCCATGAAGGAAGGAATAGAATGCAAATTATTTTCTTTATCAAAATCTTCATCCTGCAATGCGTAAATAATATCAAAGCCACTTACCCAAAACAGAACGGATAGAGAAAACAGAATTGGAACAATGGCAAATTGTCCGGTAACAGCAATGTAAGCGCCAATCGGTGCGAGACTTAAACCAAGGCCCAAAACCAAATGGCAAAGCACTGTAAATCTTTTTGTATAGCTATAAAAAAGAATTACAAACAAAGCAACCGGCCCCAAAACAAAACAAAGTGTGTTGATAAAAAAAGTGCAGATAATGAACGCAATACAATTAAAAATGACAAACATCATCGCATGTTTTTTCAAAATAATTCCACCGGGAATTTCTCGAACTACCGTTCTTGGGTTTCTTGCATCGTACTCAGCATCCAGCCAGCGGTTGAAAGCCATTGCTGCGCTCCGGGCAAAAATCATACACAACACGACAAGAATGAGAAGTAGCCACCACGGCCGGTTTAAATCATAATTAATAACCTTCAATCCATAAAAAAAACCAATCAATGCAAAGGGCATTGCGAAAATGGTGTGAGCAAATTTTACGAGAGAAAAATAATTTTTTATTTGTAACATATTCATTTAAGGAAGGAAACGTTTTAGTCTTTCTTTAATTTCCTTTCCTGTAATATTCGCAATTTCTGATTTATCTAAATGCTAATTAAGATAATGACTTCATTTATTTGTTGAATAAAAGTGATGATTCTGGCTACTCCACTTTTCCCACGCCCTTTACTTGTAATTGGAAGCCTTACTTTGTAACAATTATTACCTAAGGGCTTTCCTTGAAAAGGATTTTCAAGAAGATCATTTAATAAATTTCTAAAATCAGAATGTAATGACGGATATTTCGCAGAAAGGCGTTTTATCTCTTTTTTAAATTCAGCAGTATTTAAAATTTTATAACTCACTCAGAAGAGATTTTGCGTCCTGTAACTTGATCTTTCCATTCAAATATAAAGTGGCGTTTCGTGCTCCATTTTCTATGTCCTTAAGGACGTCATTTTTTGAAGGAGTTTTATATATTTCTGTTTTTATTTTTAGCTTACGTAAGAAGCCAAGAACTTCTTTATACTCTGCCGTATTTTTTGGTTTTATTATTATCGTATCCATATTGTAAAATTAGTGATAATTTTTAACTGAACATTTTACTGCCTCCCATAAAACGATTCCGGCAGCAACAGAAATATTCAGAGAATGTTTCATTCCAAACTGTGGGATTTCCACGCATCCATCACATAAAGATATTGTTTCATGTTCCACGCCGCTCACTTCATTGCCAAAAATAAAAGCGATTTTTTCAAAGGGTAAATGATGAATTTTTTCTAATGAAATACTATCCGTTACCTGCTCCACTGCAAAAACTTTATATTCATTTCTTCTGAGATCTTCTATTGCCTCTTTTGTTGTTGCAAAATAGTTCCAGTCAACGCTATCCTGCGCTCCCAACGCGGTTTTGGTAATTTCTTTATGAGGCGGTTTCGCTGTGTATCCGGTGATATAAATTGATTCAATTAAAAATGCATCAGCGCTACGAAAAACACTTCCCACATTGTAAGCGCTACGAATATTTTCCAAAACTGCAATCACCGTATGTTTCTCGGATTCTTTAAATTCATCCACCGATTTCCGGTTCAATTCTTCCATTGTTAGTTTTCTCATCAAAAGAATATTAATTTGCAAAAATAGATTAATTAGCTAATTAGCTAATTGGCGGATGGTGCTAATTGCGTAATCAGTTAATTGATTCAATAATTGATTAGCACGTCAGCATATTATCATATTCGCAAATTAAAAAAATGGCTTCTCCAGATACTCCTTTAATGAAACAGCACAATGCCATCAAAGCAAAATATCCTGATGCGATTTTGTTGTTCCGTGTAGGTGATTTTTATGAAACTTTTGGACAGGATGCCATCACTGCTTCTAGGATTTTAGGAATCACATTAACGAAAAGAAATAATGCTTCTTCAACAGCGCCGGAGCTTGCAGGTTTTCCACATCATGCATTGGATACTTATTTACATAAGTTGGTAAAAGCCGGTTTTCGTGTAGCGATTTGCGATCAGTTGGAAGATCCAAAACTGGTGAAAGGAATCGTAAAGCGTGGTGTTACAGAATTGATCACACCAGGCGTGGCAACGAATGATAAGCTTCTCGAGTACAATCAAAATAATTTTTTATGCGGCATTCATTTCGTCGATGAGAAAGCAGGCATTTCTTTTTTGGATATTTCTACCGGTGAATTTTTTATTGCAGAAGGCGATAAAGAATATGCAGACAAATTATTGCAAAGTCTAAATCCGGCAGAAGTGATTTTTCAACGAAATCAACAGAAAAATTTTAAAAGCTATTTCGGCAGCAAATTTTATACATACACTCTTGACGAATGGATCTTTACCGAGCAATATGCAAAAGATACTTTATTAAAACATTTTGGAACACAGAGCCTGAAAGGATTTGGAGTGGAAGACCTGAAAACTGGAATAATTGCAGCAGGTGCCATTCTTCATTATTTAAAAGATACTGAACATCCAAATTTGCAACACATTACTTCCCTGCAAAGAATTGATAAGGGAGATTATTTGTGGATGGATCGTTTCACGATTCGCAATCTGGAATTATTGGGTGGCAGTGAAAGCAATAATTCTCTATTAAAAGTTTTGGATAATACCGTTTCTCCAATGGGGGCGCGATTGCTGAAACGCTGGATGTTATTGCCTTTGACGGAGATTTCTAAAATTGAAGAGCGTCAAAATCTTGTTGAATATTTTATTAAATCGCCGGAAGAAAAAACAAAAATTTCTCAAAGCTTTAAGCAGGCCGGAGACATCGAAAGGTTAGTAAGTAAAATTCCTTTGAAGAAAATAAATCCTCGTGAAGTTTTACAAATCGGCAAAGGACTAAGACTTGCTGCGCAAATAAAAGATGCGTGTGAAGTTTCAACAAATGAATATTTAAAACGATTAGGAGATTTCCTGAACCCTTGTAAATATATTGCTGACAAAATTTTTAAAGAAATCATAGAAAATCCGCCGGTAGCAGTTTCCAAAGGAAATGTGATTGCTTCAGGTGTGGATGAAAATTTAGATGAATTAAAAAGTATTGTTACTAACGGTAAAGCGCACCTGCTAAAACTCCAGCAAAAAGAAACCGAACGAACAGGAATTTCTTCTTTGAAAATCGGGTTTAATAATGTTTTCGGGTATTACCTGGAAGTAACAAACACGCATAAAGATAAAGTTCCCGAGAACTGGATTCGAAAGCAAACATTGACGAATGCCGAGAGATACATTACTCCTGAGCTAAAAGAATATGAAGAAAAAATCACCGGCGCAGAAGATAAAATTTTATCTCTTGAGCAAAATATTTTCGAACAGCTATTGAATGAATTACAGGATTACATTGCGCCAATGCAAATGAACGGGCATGTTTTTGCCGTGCTTGATTGTATCATTTGTTTTGCAAACAATGCTTTGCATTTTAAATATAAAAAGCCTGAATTGCACACTGGTCTTGAGCTGGAGCTGAAAGCAAGCCGGCATCCTGTGATAGAAAGGAATTTGCCACAGGGAGAAACTTATATTGAAAATGATATTTTTTTAGATCCGCAATCGCAACAAGTGATCATTTTAACCGGTCCAAATATGAGTGGTAAAAGCGCTATTCTCCGCCAGGCTGCCTTGATCACTTTGATGGCGCACATGGGAAGTTTTGTTCCTGCGGAAGAAGCGCGGATTCCGCAAACAGATAAAATTTTTACGAGAGTTGGCGCCAGTGATAATCTTACAAGCGGGGAAAGCACTTTCATGGTGGAGATGAATGAAACAGCCAGCATTATTAATAATATCAGCGCGAGAAGCTTAATTCTTTTGGACGAAATTGGACGAGGAACTTCAACATATGATGGCATTTCGATCGCATGGAGCATCGTTGAATATTTACATCATTCTGCTCATACGCCTAAGACTTTATTTGCGACTCATTATCATGAATTGAACGAACTGGAAAATAAATTTGAACGTGTAAAAAACTTTCACATCACCAATAAAGAGGCAGGAAATAAGATTATTTTTTTACGAAAGTTAGTTCCTGGTGGAAGCATTCACAGTTTTGGAATTCATGTAGCAAAAATGGCGGGAATGCCACCGACATTAATTGATAGAGCTAACACGATTTTGAAACAATTGGAATCAAAACATGTTGATTCTTTAGATGAAAAAAATGCCAACGAAAGTTTAAAAAAGAATAAAAAAAGTATCAAAGAAAGTCTTCGTCAATTGAATGCTCCACAAATGCAACTGAGTATTTTTGATGCGCATTCACAAGCATTTGAAGATATCCGTAAAACGCTGGAAGCGGTTGATATCAATCGTTTGACGCCGGTGGAGGCGTTGTTGAAATTGCAGGAAATAAAAGGAATGGTGAAGTAAATTATAACAGTTTCAATCATTCTCGTGAAATCTGTAAATTGTTAACTGATAATTCTGCAAATGATAAATTGAGGTTAAATAAAAAGTTTCCGAATCACACTTTTTCAAAAATCATTGCAGCCCCTTGCCCTACTCCAACGCACATTGTTGCAAGTCCGTAATGAACATCCCGTCTTTTCATTTCATGTAACAAAGTTGTAGCAATTCTTGCGCCGCTGCATCCTAAAGGATGACCTAATGCAATTGAGCCGCCATTGACATTTACCTTCTCACTGTCTAATCCCAATTCCTGGATGCAGGCTATGGCTTGCGAAGCAAAAGCTTCATTTAATTCTATCAAATCCAAATCAGCAATCGTTAAACCTGCGCGTGACAATGCTTTTTGGGTGGCAGCTACCGGCCCGATTCCCATGATCGCAGGATCTACTCCTGCAACTGCCATACTTATTATTTTTGCAAAAGGTTCCAGATGGTATTTTTTAACAGTGCTTTCACTGGCCAACATCAGCATTGCTGCGCCATCATTAATTCCTGAAGAATTGCCGGCTGTTACCGTTCCATCTTTTACAAATGCAGGTTTTAACTGCGATAATTTTTCCAAAGAACTTTTTCGCGGATGTTCATCAACTTCAAAAATGATCTTATCTGTTTTGTTTGGCGTAATTTCTATTGGAATAATCTCATCTTTCCATTTTTCCATTGCCAATGCTTCAAAATACTTTCGCTGGCTTTCAAATGCGAATTTATCTTGTGCTTCCCTCGATATATTCCATCGCTTCGCTACGTTTTCTGCTGTTTCGCCCATTGAAAAGGGGTAGTATTTTTCCGTCAGCTTTTTATTGGCAAAACGCCAACCGATGGTGGAATCATACAGTTCTGTTTTACGATTGAAAGCGCCTTCAGATTTTGCCATCACAAAAGGTGCGCGGGTCATACTTTCTACTCCGCCGGCCAGAAAAATATTTCCATCGCCAACCATTATCGACCGTGAAGCATCCATGATTGCCTGTAAACCGCTTGCGCATAAACGGTTGACTGTATTTCCGGCAACAGAAACAGGCAATCCCGCTATCAAAGCTGCCATTCGTGCCACATTGCGGTTGTCTTCTCCCGCCTGGTTTGCATCGCCTGCAATTACATCTTCTATTTCATTAACATCAATTTTTTTATTTCTTTTTACCAAAGCTTTGATAACATCCGCTAACAAATCATCAGGACGAATGGTGCTTAAAGCACCGCCGTATCTGCCAATTGGCGTTCTTACCGCATCTACAACATACACAGTTTCCATTCGATTTTTATTAAGAAAGTGCAAGATAAATGTTTTCATAAATCCCATAGTTCATCAAACAAATTCCAGCTTTTCTGAAATATAATTTTGTGAAAAAAAATTCGATGCTCCCGCTTTAGAACAGCGGTTGTTATCTTTGCAAAATGAATGCTCAAAAAAATATCAGGGCTCTTACTTTGGACGAGTTGACAGAATATTTTTTATCTATTGGAGATAAAAAATTTCGCGCAAAGCAAGTTTGGGAATGGATTTGGAAGAAACATGCCAGAACTTTCGAAGACATGACGAACCTGAGCAAAGAACATCGTGAAAACCTTACCAATAATTTTTCTTTACCTGCTTTAACTAATAATTTTTCACAACACAGTAATGACGGAACAATCAAAAGCCGTTTTAAAACTTTTGATGGTCATTTGGTGGAAGGTGTTTTAATTCCTTTAGAAGACCGGCAAACCGCCTGTGTTTCTTCGCAAGTGGGGTGCAGCCTTTCCTGCAAGTTTTGTGCAACTGGTTTTATGGAAAGAAAACGTAACCTGACGTTTGATGAAATTTATGATGAAGCGGCGATGCTAAATGAAATGGCAGAAAAAACGTATGGAAAAAAATTGAGCAACATTGTTTTTATGGGTATGGGCGAACCGTTATTGAATTATAAAAACGTATTAAAAGCGATCGAAAGGATAACAGCCCCCGACGGGCTGGGAATGGGTGCCAGAAGAATTACAGTTTCTACTTCTGGAATTTCAAAAATGATTCGTCAACTTGGCGATGATCAGGTAAAATTTAATCTCGCTCTGTCCCTTCATGCGGCAAACGATAAGAAACGCAGCGAACTGATGCCGATTAATGAAACTAACAACATTCAATCTTTAATCGACTCGCTGAATTATTTTTATGATAAAACCAAAAACGATAACCCAATTGAAAACGCAGATTTTCAAAAACCAGACAGAGAAGCCACCCAAAAAATTTATGGATTACCTGGCTGCACATCGCGTGAATGTTCGTTTACGTATCAGTCGTGGAAAAGACATTGATGCTGCTTGTGGTCAATTAGCAAATAAGGATTTGGAAAAGGTTCTGCAAGGTTGAGAAGAATAAAAAGTTTTTATGCGTTATTTCTTTGAATAACCGGAAATTAAAGATTTCGATTAATTGTTTGTTTACTATACAGCAAAAAAAGACGGCCTCGAATTTCCTTTTGAGGCCGTCTTTTTTAGAT
>Ga0115844_100433_pt1 | contig 11898 bp, 7 predicted proteins | sample InSIn1gowninarea_FD_83858 | JGI IMG/M metagenome (GOLD analysis project Ga0115844, IMG submission 83858) | reverse complement strand
TTTGCACACGGGAATTCTACCAACTCTTTTTGCACAGGAGATGAAGACAGAGTGATCCTATCGCTTGCCCCCCCAAGGCATCCCATCAGCTCGCTTGAACCCCAAGCAAGTCCCATCAGCTTGTTACTCTACCAACCCCAACTGGATCGTTATCACTTGCCAAAGGGTAATGGCCAAGATACCCAGTGATTCTCTAACCCATGACGCGAGAAGAGATATGAAGGTCCCGGAGGGGCTTGCGCTTCCTAGTGCAAGGAAGTTCAATTACAGATCGACCCATTACTGCCGGGGGAGAAGAGGTGAGTGAGATAGATAGTATGGCGGTCACCAGCATTCATTAATGAGGACGTGCATTCATTAATGGAGTCCGTGAAAGAGACATCGACCACAGGACTGGGATGATAGATAGTAGCGTCCTTCCCTCTTGCACTTACCGGTACGGATCCTTTTGACTTCTTATCCTCCCCCTCCCTTCCTGAATATGTTTTATATCAAGTGAACAAATAAGTGCCGGTTCGCCTCTCTCCGGAAGATGTTGGCTGTTGCGTACAGAAAGCGTACTGGGGAATGCTGGGGACCGCCTTTCTCGGGAGCTGCAATCAAGTAAGAGAGCCAATTAGTTATCAGTCTGGTTCGTATTGGGTCGTGATCTGTGAATGAAGGGGATACATGATCAGGCGAGAGAGCTTCTTATTCTGGATGGCCTATCTATCTCGATCGATGTTGCTAGTGTCCGGTGTACCTCCTATCTCGTAAGATGGGTCAGTTGGGAAGGCCCATCTCCCTCCTACGTCGGTTGAGCGACTCGTTGTATCCTCGCCTTTCTCCATAAGACTCATAAGTGACTTTGGCCACTCCTTCCCGGTCAGCCAAATCAGAAGATTCATATAGAGAATCCAAAGACAACCCCACATATTATGGGAGAGCCGTTCCAACTGAATCGCCAATAGCACGTATCCATTCCCCATCTCACGTAACCTTCGAGGAAGGAATATAGAGTTTCCCCTTCTCATTCCGTCGTCATCCCGGAAACATAAGTGCGTGCTCCCAAGTTCCAATGCCCCCATGATCAATATGGCTGGCTGGCTTCGCTGGATCAAATGGACGTCGAATGGAGGAAGGAAATGGCTTGCTTGAAGAAGAATGCTTAGTTGGTACAGCACTTAGAACTTGCTTGACTAATTACCTTTACTGAAGTGCATGCCACTTGTTCTACCAGAACTTTCACTTGCTACTGCATTCAACCTAGGAAATGGGATGGAGTGGATGGAGTGATGCCTAACCTCTTATGAAGCCAGGAATATATGTACGGTACGGTGAGGAGGGAGAATCTCCTACCTTTTAGCGATGGCGGCCTTTAGTCGAGAGTTCGGCAAGCTCACCCTAGAACATGAACTTCTTTCTCTTAGAAGCACCCCGGATAGATGGTCGAACTTATAAGTAGCATGCTCCTGCAGGGATGGTATGGTCCCGAGAGGGAGGGTTGGTTTCCCTTTAGGCATATATCATACAGAACTTCAGCTTGAACTATCGGATGGCTTTATTATGGTTCATCAGAGAGCCTCATTGGAATGGATGGACAGGCTTCAGACTGCTGCTAGGAGACTCTATTTAGTGCTTTACAACCTATGAACTGATCTTAGAAGCACCAGATGAGATGGATGGTCAGCGGATGATCCATTAGTCGATAACTTGTAGTAACATGCATGCTCCTGCGGGCAGGATGGTCAGCCGAGAGGGCCTTTCCTAGCTATCCCACCAATCTCCCTACCTCCCTTCCAATCGATACCGCAGTGCCCAGCAGTCAAGATTCTCTAACACAATGTAGATTTCTTCGCACAATAATATGGAATAGAGAGAATTCATTAGAAGAAATAGGAGGGGCAAGGATGCGACAGCAGGCTCGACTGTTAAGGAGAGGACCGGTAGGGGCTCTCAATTCTAAGGACCTTTAGGTGCTCGACCATAAGGATGCGAAAGCAGGCTCGACTGTTAAGGAGAGGACCTTTAGGTGCTCGACTGATAAGGCCGCCATCGAGAGGAGAGGATGCCCCCGGCAGGGCCCTTTTTTTTACTTATTTGAGAAGTAAATTGAAATTTATTGCTTGCTTGACGTTAGGAAAGCAAGGAAAAGCACCCGTAAAGCGGCACACCTTTGCATATATATGCACCTCTGGTTACTGATCCCGGCAAGTAGCCCAGCCACCCCCTTGGTACATTACTACCTTTGGGGAGTGCTCCCGGCTAGCGACGAATAAGACTATACCTACCTCTATTGATACACCTTTGCAGACAACACCTATGACGACAGATCCCGGCCAGCAGCTTAAGCGACAAGCAGATAAGAAACCTGTTTTCTTTTGGTGCACCTCACACTGCTACATCTGCCCACTTTGGTAGGAAGCAAGAATGTCCCTTTGGTAGGTAAAAACCAGAGCTCATAAGCCAAAGACTCCTTCCTAATTGCTGTGTTCTACTTGCCTAACCTCAAAACGTGGGCTATGTCTAGTAGGTCCATGGTATTCTTAGTGGGAAGTTTCATGTAGGTCGATGTGCCTCGTTCGGTGTATCGATGGGTGATGAACTCCTTCTCTCGGGTATGATGGGGGGACTTCTCTTTCGCGTCTGTCACCAACTTGTTCACAATCGGATATGGCGTATGATCCTCAACAGGTGAATTAACGTATGTAACGCATTGTCCATCCAGTCACTTTTTCTTCTCCAGGTATGTCAGGTATGGGGCGTATAATCCATTGAGCTGCTCCAAAAAAGAATCCTAATGGGGCAAGCGATCAACCACCAGCAACAGGAAGGAAATTGGTAACGCGAAAGCAAGTAGCAAACCCTCGATAAAACCTTCGCATACAACAGAAACTCTGGCGACATATACTGTCCCACCAGCAGCGTAAGCCCCCTGCGCAGCATCAAAATAGCCAGCAAGCAAGAAGCACGTAAGTAATACTCTATCCCGTATTATCCCAGCAAGCAGTGACCCGCTCAACCTGAAAGCAGATGCTTCCTCCGATCTACAAGCATAGAGAAAAGTGATAAAAAGGTTCGTTCGTAGGTCTTGCGCTTCTGAGGGCAAGTAATGTTCACGTGGGAAAGAGAACAGGTGGGTACGTCAAACTCCATCCTGCGCACGTCGAGAATAGTTAACACACTTTGAACAAACTTTCCTGGGTATGGATGAGAGACTGTAAACGCACGAAACCTCCTTTCTTTTGTGTACGGGGTATCACTGGGCACGTCGTGGTATCGAAACTGGTCAGGTATAACACCATCCTGATCACGTATCGGAACTGCCGCTTAACTAATGGACTCTCACTCACTCACCTCACTACTAACTGGTCACGCGGGAAAGATAACAACACACTTCTAAAAACCACCACCACCTTTGCGGGCATGATGAATTGAGAACAGCGTGTATAACCCTTCTATCCTGGTAACTGCAACTGGTAAAGCAGGACCAATTCATCCTTGCACTCGGAAGCGCAAGACCTCCGGACCTTCCTGTGCGCGTCGAACTGGTTTAGTACCTTGATGAGTGGATTTCCCATTGGCCCCCCTAAAGATGATAATTTCATAGATGAAACCGGCGCATGATGAGATGAGGTTTTGTTCAATCTGTTCCAAGCCAATTTCCTGGGTGAAACCCGAGTCAAAAGAGAAACAATCATTCTGTAACCCCCTCCCTCTGGCTGCCCTACTCCCGGGCAAGTATCAAAAAGCAAGCAATCAACATCATCAACATTGATTTCCTTGCCCCACCCATCAGCTATTGACTCCTTACTCTAGCAAATATCTAGCCGCTACCAGGTTCTATATCCCACGGGTTGTACCAGCTTCGTCAATTTTGAGCATCACAAACCAGCTTCTTTTGTTTTTCCCATCATACCTTCCAGCTTCATATTAAAGCCAGCAAGGATCAAGGCGCTCAACCTCCAAATGATTCAATCCCGCTCAACATGAAACATAATGAAATGTAAATGATAAGTACTCCAAAATCCGCTTTAAGCGCCCCGAGAGGAAGCGTAAGCTGGCTCGACTAACAGGAGAGGATGCGAAGCATGGCTCGACCGTAAGGGAGAGGAATCTCGGACTTTCAAAAGGAGCAATTTCATTAATGAATAATGGTGAATTAGGCTGTTTGAAATAACTGGTATCTAATCCAAGTATCCAAGCTCGAGTATCCAAGCGGCTATAAGCCCAACCGAGCCGGGGAGCCCGTCCAAGTGTGGCCCATCCAAGTATCCAACAAAGTCTCAAAGCCGAACCGAGCAGCCCAGCTATGATTGTAATCGACTCTTGGGATCGAGTACCATCATTGACACTGGGTATAAGCGACACCTGGCAATACTAATAAACGTTGTGAAAGGGGCGAGGGAGCCACTACTGAGGAAAGACTGATGAACATGGCATTGATGCTCCATTGATGATGCGAATAGATTGGCCGATGATAGCGATGGCACGCACGGAATGATGTCTATGAAGCGAATGGTTCGGACAGAGAGACACGGTATCCATTTGTTTGCGAGTGGCATGGGGTATGGGTGAATCGGGAATGGGCACATCGAAATAATTGCATTGACTGGCCTTTACCTCGACATGAATTGATAAAGGCCCTCTATCTAGATTCTAATTCCGGGTTGGGGTACCCATGGTAGCAATGAAAATAGAGCCGAGCCTACCATGAATGAAGCGGATCAAACCGATCCCACTATTAGCTGGGGGGTGCCGCTCTTGCGAAGAATAGAACGGCGCCCTATCTTCCTATCTCCCGATTGAGATTGATTCTTTTGCCCGATTGTTCCGGACTATACTCGACCAGATAGATACAGTGGGTCAATTACTCTATATAGGGGGAAGGGGAGGGGAGGCCGAGGGAGAGGGTCTCGTCTCTTCTCTGCAGATGGAGTTGGGGTCGAGGGTTTACCTTTCAATCACCAATTTATATAGGGGGAGGGGGCTTCTGCCTTTGCCTTACCCTATATACATAACTCTTGCTCGCAGGCACCCAGTGCCATATCCCCATATCCATGATCGGACGTAGCCCTATTAGAATATATAGGGAAACTCTTGATTTAGGCACTCGTCCGAGAGGTCGAGCCCTAACTGAAGGAACCAGTTTCACTCCCCGACTCAAGAGACCAGTTCAACTCATTAGACGGGTGAGCCCACTGCACCACTGAGGACTAGCGCCTTACCTCTGGACGCCCCTATCTATATATGGCGACCAAACCAGACTATGTAGAGTCGGTAGTCGGCACCAACTATCTATATGGCGCTCCTAGATATATAGGCCAGCGGCGCCCTCCCCTCTATAGATATGGGATATGGGATATGGGCCCGCCAACTAGAACTGGATATAGCTGTAGCCGCCCTCGGTCCCATCCCAACTTTGGGTCCCCCCCATGTAGATTAGATAATAATATATATCTATATATATATGGCCCGATGTGATGTGGATAATCAATTCATACAGTAGGCACCTGCTGTCCATCGAGTTAGGGGTTAGGCATCCATCGAATAGATAGTCTATCTATCTATAGTCCAGTTCTTAGTTTCTCTATCTGGCTATCGAGAGGAGGGCCCCTATTTCTTATATATATGGGACTCAACCGAAGCAACCGACTTCGGCAACCCCCTATCCAATCCCTATATGGGTGATGGGTGACCATATTCGTGTGATGCATCATCCATCAGTTTCCCAATATATAGTGTATAGTCCATAGCCGGGCTCAAGCTCTCGCCATATATATTATAAGGGGTGCCAACTATCGATTCCATATAGGATAGGAACTCTGGCTCCTCTGTCGTCATATATGTATATAGGGAGGGTGCCGACTGGACTAGAGATGAGTAGGCAGGGCTTACTTTACTAATTATCGGTAGCTATCTATATAGGGCAGTCCCCCTCTGGAAAAACTTCATAAGCTTAGTTATTACTCCGTCGGGCAAACATAGCATGGATATAGGGCCGCTTAGTATCCCTCCAGTCGAAGCTACTCATTTCACGTCTCCGAGCACACCTCCCCCTGTCCCATAGTTATAGTTGGGGTGGACTGATCAAATACGTGATCGTGATACCCTCGACCGACTCCCGACTAACTATGAGCTAGTGCTAGTCGGCCTCGATTGAACACCGAACGAACACTGAACACTGGAGAGCCCATCGCTGGAATGCGCAAATATGGAGCGGGGACTAAGAACTATGTCCCGTATATAGATAGGGGTTGGCCGAGTGGCGGCTATATAGAGATAGAGATAGAGTCGGGGGCCCTCTCCCGACGGCCTCGACGGATGTTTCCCCGCATTCGACCAGCATGAACCCTTGGAACCGGAAGGAGTAGATTCATTTACCATCCCCTAGTGATTGACGTTGGGATCTCGCGCTCATTAAGCATTTTCGTGTTTCCCGATCCACCTTGAGCCCTACTCTCAACTATGGATGGAAAGGGGTGGGGCTCGCCCTGTATGCCCAACACTGACTACCTTCAATAGCTTAGGCGTTCGACATTGGGCCCACCTTCTCGAATTACACCATCCTTGCACTAGGAAGCGCAAGCCCCTCCGGGACCTTGCTTTCATTTCAACATCCTTGCACTAGGAAGCGCAAGCCCCTCCGGGACCTTGCTTTCAATGCTTAGCCCAGCTGCCAGGTTGAGTGAAGACCAACCCTATTATATCTTATATTCATGTGAAAGCTTTATCTGGATGCTGTAAAGATGCTGTAAAGAGAGCTTGCTGGCTTGCTCATTACCCACTAAATCAGAGCCATAGCGGGTGTGAAACCCGGTCCCGCTGGCAGATGTGGAAGGAAGTAAAGAAGGAGGAGCCCTATGAAGAGGAACACCGGAACTGGAAACTGGGTATATATTCCCCTGCGAGCCAGCCCGTTGGGTGCTGAACCCGAGCGCGTCAAGCCAGCCTGTGTGTTCTTTTCATGACTCTTACCTTGCTAGTCTGTCTGGGAAGTCAATCCCCAGGTCATAATGGGAAAGAACCCAGTGGGATGTACCTGGAGTTCTAAGTGCGGCCTTGGCCTCCCCACCTTCTCCTGTGGAAGCCTTCCGACTCATTAGATACCTGTGAAAGCATAAAGCCGGCATAGGGGTAATCCCTCCCATTCAGGCCTTTTGATTTCTTCCCCTCAAAGCGCAGGTGTTATCATACTAAGGGCAAGGAAATTGGCTATTGGCAGGCATAGAAGTAAGGATCGTGGCAGGGTTCCTTTTGAAATACCCTTCTGACCCAATCAGTGTGGGAGTGACTGTGTAGGCTTTCAATGACTCAATACCCTTAGCTTCTTTTATTGACTTATAAGGAAGGAGGGCAAGGCCTTACTTACTGACCTTCTTTTCTTTCTTGCACAGGTAGAGCGAGGCGTAACCTTACCCCGAGAGGGTGGCTCGCTACGCTCAATAAACATTTCCTATCGGCCGGGATATTCTCATTGGTATGGGCGGGGACTAGCTACTCCCTTTAGAACAAACCACCCCACCGCACCTAACCTGACTCGCTACCGCTCAAACACAACGAAGATCCCGCGTGAAACTACTAGTTGGATATTGTCTTTAGTCAGGTTGGCTTTCCCCCCTCCCCTTAACTAAATAAGTCACTTGGGTGAAACTATCTACAGAAAAGGCTAGATTGATTATTACTGCTTGGCTTAACGCTTGCGCCCACACTGCCTTGCTTCACGCTGGCTTCTCACACTCACTTTCGGGCTCGCGCTAACACTCTTGCTTTTGCTCTTGCTCCTCACACTCGGGCTAGCTTATATTTCTTTGACTTTTAGTCATTTACGCCTGCTTCCCCTCAATTACACCTAATACTGCTTCTCCTCACTTACGCCTACTTATCGTCATTTACCCATACTTATATTATTGCATAGAGTTACTTACTGCACTGAAAGGATATAGTGACTTACTGGATCACATTGATTGGGCTTGTTGAGGAAGGCCAAGCCGCTGACCAATGTCTGCTCTCGAAGAAACCTTCGTACGTAGAACAAAAAAAGTATGCCAGTGCCGCTACTACGCTCATCGACCATGAAAGATACAGCGCACGGAAGCAGCGTTCGACCCGGCATGTGATGTTGTGTCAGCCCTTACCTAACCAACTACCCTCTCCCGGGTGGGAAGAAAGAGAGTGATTGCCGCAAGATCGACCAATGCATTCCGATACAATTTCTTTACGAGCACGGCACCAACCAATCCGATAAAGCAGGCACCTGCTTCACCGAGTCATGAATCTGTCTCCTTCGGACCAACACATTCAGAGGTCTGGCCCGCATTCAGAGGGGCAAGAGAAAGAGATAGGAAAGGAATCAAAAAGGAATAAGTTGGGTCGGAGGGCCGATTCATGGTCCAAAGAATTGATTCATTTCCGTCCAGAAAGGAGATAGATGATTAACCATAGGGGTGTGGTCCACGAGAATTCATCGACCTAAACGAGGTGGGTTGTACTCAAAATGTCTGGTGCCCTCCTGGAATAAGTTGTACGAAAAATGATAGAATAGCTCTGTTTCCAGACAGATCTGTCCATCTGTAATGGAGATCACATTGGTAGTGATGCGAGTAAAGGTAGTGGACCGGGTAAACTAGAATGTGGAACGGCTGTGAGCTAAATCAATATATCCCTAAGTGAAATGTTGGAATTGAATCCTCATAATCCCTCCCTCCTTTTCTTTCCTTCTCACTTCCCCCCGTTAGGTCTATTCTTTGACGGGCACCTTATGTAAAGCGTAAACCAGGTAGGTTTAGTTGCTTGACCAAAGAGAAACAAACGCCAACTCGAGAAAAGGTGCGATAGCAAGGTTATCCCTTTAGTTAGGTTATCCCAACCAAGGCGCAGACCTGATTTGTTTGGTTCTTCAAGGTCCTCAGAATCATACTCAAACAAATCTTTTCTTTCAGTCCTGCCCGAGGTAGATTGAGTAACGACTCGTACCTCACCCTTCCTTATCTCATATTGATTGATGGATTGATCGAAATCCTACTGCACCTATGGGCGGGCCTGGGCAAATGGAGGGGCGGCGGGCGTACCTATCCAGAGCCGGAGCATATCTATCTATAGCCGGGTGGCCAAACGAAGAGAAAGAAAGAAAAGAAAGAGGCGGGCGGATGGGAGGGTGATTTAGGATCGGAGGAGAGGTAATCTCTATCAATTGGAGGTGGACGGGTAGTTCCCAATCTCCTCTATCAATTGTTCCCAATCTCTATTAATTGGAGGTTCACGAGGAATTGGACCGTAGGGGCGGGCAGGCGATCTGTCGGCGGAAAGAAGGAAAGAGGGCGATCGGAAGGAGGTTTACGGCCGGAGGGTAATGACTGATCTCCTTGCCGGTATTCTAGGGAAACGAAAGATGAGGTCAACCTTTCCTTATCTTTCGTAAAGGGTAGGTCTCCATAGAGGGTAAAGTCTAAATAGGCAAGGGATAGCCCCACCCAACTATGCCGATAGCAGCTATGTATCCTAATCCCTAGGACCAGGCTAGGATAGGCAATAGGCAAGGGGACTTACGAAAAGTAAGTCTGCCTAGGTAGGTATGCTGTGCTTTCCTTCGGAAGGCCCTGGTCCTTTCCTTCCCCAGCCTGGCTGTGCTTTCCTTACCCTGGCTGGCTCCTATCAATTAGCTCCGGATCCTAATGGATTGAGGGGAATAAATACAGAGCAGAGGTAGGGATCCTAATGGAAGGTAAGGCGCTTTATAAGCTTTTTGACAGGCTTGATGATCCATAGCTAATGAAATTCATAGCTGTAGGGTAATATTCAGTAGTACGGGCTTTATTTTCACTTAAGAAAAGATGTCCATCCAAGCCAAGAGGCGTTCATCCTCACCCTATTGGATGGATCGGTGAGGGGACGATTGCTATGAAAGAAAGGGGGAGGCGGTGTCTACCGGTCGAAGCTGGAGGGGGCTTACTTACTTGCTTGCTGGCTAGCTGGCCTAGCTGGGTGGGAGTTATTAGCGACTGGTCCATTTTCAAGTGATAGTGATAACCTGGATGGACTTTTGAACGTAACTGATGAATCATTTTCATAATAAAACACTGCTGCTGCCTTCTCCCCTGAGGCCTTTGACCTTCCTTCCCTTCGCTCACAGTTGAGCTCAATAGCATAATCTCATATATAATGTAATATGAGTGGAAGAGCAAAGAAAGAAAGTGAATTCAATCAATCTGCTTTTCGTTCCTATCAATTTTCGTACCTATTCTATTTATTTCTCTCAAAGTAATGTGAATCCACCCGTCATAATGACTTACTTCCCATTCAATCGACATATAACTTCCCTCACATTCCACCATAAACCTATATCTCTATCTCGCCCCATCGGTTGTCCATCTTGAAGATCAGCTGGAGCTGTCCTCCCACCACATATCCCCCATCTATTCTTATTTCATCCCTTGCCTATTCCCATTTCTTCCCGGTGGCTTCCTCCTTCCCTGGCTTCTTTCTTTCTCACTGCTTGGGCTCTCGCTTGCTTACGTTGCTCCCCCTCCTTCTATCTGGCCTTTCCTTTACTTCCATTCAGGTGATAAAAGAAAAGGTGAGTAGATCTATTCTTTCCTAGCAATGAAGTGGGTTCTAATTCATGAATATATAATAGGCAAGGTTCAGCCGGAAAAAGAAAGTAAGTAATAGTGTTACCCAGAAGGTACGTGTGGTACCTAGCAGATTCATTCAGTAGGTGTGATTCCAGTGAATGCGGCGGTCTGGAAGGCGGTGGAAGCGAGTGCAAGGCTTGGGGGGCATGTCAAAAGCTAAGTTGTAAGGTCAGATGGGTAGTTGTGAATTGTATTATAAAGGTAAAGGTAAAGGTATATAGGTGAATAGCAAGAGTGCCTAGCAAGGTATTACTGACTGAATAGGTGATAAGTAGAGTAAGTTCTCCAGGTGGATGGGTATAGGGGTAGGAGGTAATCAAAAAGTAAAGGCTGCTATTAGGGCTCTTACTAGGAATACGGTTGTTTATAGTTTATAAACCGTATCCTGGGCTCGGCCGGGAAAAGATTCATGGTGGTACCCAGCCCAAGAGATTCATTAAGTAAGTGTCATGTAAGCTGGTAAATCCAGCTGGTGAATGTGCTGTCTGAAGCCCGTGACTAATGCTTTTATATTAAGGTAATGGATCCGTTCAATTCTATAAAGGTTGTTAATACGCCAACCCAGAGGATGCACATAAGTAAAGGCGAGTAGGGATCTCAAGTTATAACAACCGGTCTAAGTGCCGTACCCCATCAAATATCATAAGTTCTGGGAGTATTTCCTAAATTCAAGAAGGCAGTTCTGAGGATCCCATCCCATGCACCCACCACGGTTGTTCCTGTGCGAGAAACTGAAATGAATCCAATGCTAGTAAGCAGAAAGTAAATAAAAATGAAGTGCTCACCCAGGTAGACTTATATACTTCAAGGAGAGGTTGTGTAATGGCCATTAAGGCTGGCTTTTAGGCTGGCTTTCCTGTACAGTCATTCTCGTCAATACGCTCGTCAAAAGGATGGAGCTCGTCAATGTGCGGAAAGGGCGGAAAAGAGAAGAAAAGAAATTCCGGTTATTGATTTGGTTTGAGGGGAATTTTGTCAGGGCCTGAAATACATCACAGGGCGTTAGCGAAGAAGATTGCTTGTCTCTTACTGCGACCCCGTTTGTGTTATCACGTTATAAAGACTTACCTTCCATAATGCGCTTTGGCCGGTTACAAACGATCAGTTCATGATTACAACTGACTAGACTCAAGAGATATCTTACAAATCTACTCTCTTAGGAACAATAGAAATAATAAGCTTATCTCCATTAGTCTTATAGGGTTAATAAGCTTTAGGAATCTTAGGAGCAATCTGAGACTTTACTAATACTGAACTTAGACTAGACTTAGGAACACTAAACTCT
>Ga0115844_100432_pt1 | contig 11906 bp, 4 predicted proteins | sample InSIn1gowninarea_FD_83858 | JGI IMG/M metagenome (GOLD analysis project Ga0115844, IMG submission 83858) | reverse complement strand
TGAGAGGAATCATGATGGAAAGGCCAATGAATTATATGAGCTCAAGATGAGAAAGCAAGATCCAAAGGTTCATCAATGAATTGACATTATCATTCAATGATCAATTTTAATTTCATGAGCCTTGGTCATCAGAGGAAGTCATTAGAAAGTTGAAGCATTGATATGAGTAGTCAAAATACAAGCTTGAGTTCAAGTGTGACTGGAAGGGTAATGAGAAGGCTAAAGGAAAATGGCCTAAGAAGTGAGGAAGATATCAGGATGAAAGTGATAAGGAAACTTGGCGCCTCATAAGAAGTTCAATGCAACTAAGAAAAGACATGGGTCTCATCCTATGAAGCAATAGAGTAAAGGAAATGATGGTGGTGATAGGCATGATGTCTCCTAGAAGCATAACTAGAATAAAACCTAAGAGTGCTAGACCTCCTCCCAAGTGTACCTAGAGGTCTTCCACTCATCATTGTATCATAAATGTCTATCCTATACCTTTTTTAAGACCCACTTGCATATGCAGCATCAGTTTTTTCTTCCTGTCCATGACTGATCCCTAGTTTTCCTTGCTTCGGAAAATCGAAAATGTTTGAATAATCACTAAATTAACCTCAACTTACTTTTCCTAAACTTTGGAAAGAATTTCCTATGCCTCTATAAACCACTCATTGTCTACCTTGCAACTGATATTTTATCCCTTCAAACTGATATTTTATGCCTTCAAACTTCTCAATGTGTCTACCAAACCAGGAGAATTTCCTATCCTTGTTACTGAATTGATCTCTCCCATCCTACCAATTTCCCTTCAGGCTTGTATGGATAGTCATATGAACTATACTCAACTATTATGCTCCTCACCTCTTTCCCTTGTATTTCCTGCAATATGCCACTGTTAGCTAAATGGTAACATAATGAAAAGCATACCTCAAGGTATATTAGGGGGGCTATTACATCTTCAGAGGCCAATCCAAATTAGAAAAATACAAAATCACAATCATACCAGCTCATACATGGATATCATAACCATAACAATAAGTAACCAAAATTCATGCATGATAAGCACATAAAAAACTGACATCCATTCATAACAATTTACCTTTACCTCAAAGTCCAGTGCTATAACCTCGCTCTGATACTACTCTATAACCACACCACCCCACATTTACCAACTTTTACAAGTTCACTAGGGTTAATATGAGATGATATTTGTGAGACATGACCTGATATCCAAGTTCTAGTTATTGAATTGGGGTCTACCATCACAAACTTACCACAACCTTCCAGGGACATGTAATCACCCATACATCAAACCAACTCCACTAGTGACCATTCCCTGGATTGGAACCACATTTTTCACCTGATTTACGTCCCGATAACCACATATAGGTCTGTTCATGTGGCTAGAAAGCTCTAACCACACATACAACTCACCCTCCATGTGGCTACAATCAAAATTTCCAGGATTTCAGAGTGTGGCTAGAAACCCTGATCCAGATTTTTAAGACCAATTCCAGGCCAACTACCCAAAACTACCCATAATTCTCCAAAATTACCTTAGTCACTTATAAGAGTCATTACTTAGTGTTCTTGACTCCATTCCTTCTCAAACTTATCAAATACATGAAAATAATTTAGACAAACACTAGATAAACATAACACCTACATGTCACCAATGCATATATGTTCACTCTGTCATTAGTTCCATTAAAGAACCATCAAGGAAGCTTGCTGCCCTCTCTTGCTAGCTGCATCAAACACATATTAGCTCATGCATTCAAATATATAACCAAGTTCCTTTCAAACCATGGAATGGATTAATAACAACAAAGCATCATAAATGAGAAATATATCATGCATGTAACCAACATTTAACTAGAATAGAAGTCATGAAAAACAAGTAATAAAATCAACATGATAAACAATAGATGTGCTCATTGATCTCATTAAAGAATAACACACATTACCATATGAAAATTCCAACTGAGTCAAGTACTTCCATGTACCATCTCACCATAGATTGGGACTTAACCAAATATTTCTTTCAGACCAATCACCCCCATGCCATGTTCCAAGCATGAATGTGGGATCATATGGGATAAACCAAAATAGAACCAACCAAGACTTCCAAAGCCTAGAGAAACTCAACCCTCAACTTCAGTGGTTTCACTTAAACTAGTCTAGAAATCACCAAAACCAAAAAAGCTTGGATGCCTCCAACTTTCTTCATCATATCCAAAGGACTTTGCCTATCTCCACTCACTTGTCAAGAGTTCTAGGAGAAATCCATCTCCACCCTTAACCCTTGGAAAATTTCGGTAGAAAGCCTAAACCAATAACTAAAATATATCAGTCGTCCAAATATTAACCAAAACAAGAAACCCACTACATCATGATTATTCGGGACATGCCAAGGCATGATAAGTATGAAAACACTATCAATCTAGGAAAATCACATGCCACTGACAACAACATAAAATGATAAACCATTGCATGCACCATGCATCAAAGCCCCACATGGTAAATCACACATGCACATTGTTACTTGCAAATGTAGATATGATTATGCCCTTACTTTTTATTGTCCAAAATTTCTCTTGCACTCCCTTACTTTCCTTTCTTGCTTGCTCTTGTGCTTGTTCTCTCTCATTTGTTGAACTTGATCAAAAGCCGAGGAAAAGTTGTCAATTGTTTCTCAAGTGCCTCTTTATCATTGATGTCTCATATCTCTTCCTTTCATTTTCCTTTTTCTTCCATTTTCCTCTATTTTCTCTCTAATTTCCCTTGCATGGATATTCTTGTCCCTTTATCTCCCTTTTCTCTTATTTTCCTTTATTCCTTTAATTAATTTCCATTAATTTCCTTTTTCCTTTCCAATGCCAATGTCAATTTCCATAGTCATTAATTAACCACACATGATCCCCAATGTGATGTTTTCCCCGTCATTCAACTTGGAATACATGTCCCATGGCCTTATTTGATTTTTACATTTTTACATGGAAATATAACCTATGGTTGTTACAATAACAAAACAAGAGTGTCAGTGACATTAAACGCTATGGATCTCATTGAGGTATGAAATTATCTCATTTTTATCCTCATATTTTACTTTGAAAATATGACCGAAAAGTGTATTCATTTTCAAGAGAAGAGTGATGGATTTAAAGTATTGAATTCATTGTCCCCTAGTGTGGGTAGGGCTAGGGACCCATCTAACAACTTTTGTTTGTATTTTAGAGTTTCAATATAACTAGAAGTAATTGTTTGTTAAATCCTCTAATTGTTGAATTTCCACTTAAATTTCATGTGAGGTAGGTGAATTAAAATTTGTTGCACTAAATTAGGCTTGAGTTTGCACTCAAGGTCTACATGAAGAGCCTCAAACTCAAAACCCATGGGGGAACACATCCTCTACCATGTCATGATGTACATGAACTTAAAAGAAGTTACATAGTAAGTAAACACTCAAGGATGGTGAGGATTTGTAAGCCAAGAAGAAATAAACTATAATAGAGTTGTGTGGAAAGGGGGAAATTGTGCCTAAGATAACTAGGGGACATGGTGATAAAACAAAATTTAATGGAGTGACTAAAGGGAGTATATTTAGGCATGGAAGTAAGTCAGAAAATTTAGAACACAGTAGAAATTATCAATGCCACTAGCACACATTGTTTATAAAACATTGAATTCTACCATGTAAAGAGAACCAGACTAGAATAATTGTATAAATTGATCAAAGAATATTTTACTTTACTATTGGCCCTCAGATCTTTGTTTCGTGGTGACTACAACTCTCTCCACAATTGGAAGAACTAGTTTCTCGAAGTATCATCCTCTATGACCGCTCTAGTGACATGAGTTATAGAATTTACTAAAGGAAGAATGTTGTAGGATTCTAGACTAGGGAGCTTGGGCCTTCACTCACCAAAGTACCATAAAATCCATCATGACAATGGAAATATCCCGCTTGCAGCTGGGAATAAATGTGGGTGTGGAAAAAAATGTTGGAGTGATAACGGGAAAGGTGAGAAAGCAATGAGGATGTGGAGTATACCATCTTAATGTACTTGGATATTGAGGCTTCTGGCATACATGAGTGTATGGGGTGAAATGGGAATGTCGTCCCCCTCTTTAAAGTTGGGAGTGATGCCGGGGTGACAAACTTCCCTCTTTTTGCTAGCTCACTTTTCCATGCCTCCATTGAGAAAATTATACCTATTATTTTAAAATATATAGATAGTTTATTTATATTTATAGATATTTATTTTTAATATACTTTTAAAATTAAATAATATATAAATATTATTACACAAAATAATATTTAATAATAATATTCTAGTTCTATTACAATTGTGATGATTCCAATTATGTTTGGAGAAAATTCCATACAAAAGGATGAAAGGAAGAATAAATGGGAAAATTATCATCGTTTTTCTATATTAGATAAGATTAACTTAACCATTCATGCATTTTTATCTAATTGTATAATTTCAATATCAAGAATGTGTTTTACTTTACATTTTTAAAACTATCTACATTAGTTTGTAATGTCATATTCTTTCAATATAAAGAAAATTCAGTATTTTCTTTCAATACAATGCAAATTCATCCAATAGATCAAATTGATCTTCATAGACAGATAGGGTAAATGCTATATTCCACTCTAACCAATTCAACTATTAATTTTTCCAATTCTCAAAATACATAAAAAAAGAAATTATTGAATTGAAGATGGAAAAAATATCTTCTTTGGCTAAAGATATCATAATCGATCTTTGGAAGACATAATTATTATATTGGGAATTGATTCCAATGATCCTAACGTTGTTCAAGAATCAATAAAGAATAGAAATGCAGATATTCAGACACTTTGCAAAAAGAAAAAGTTGCTAGTTTTTGAACATCCACAAACACAAGAGATTGGGGAAATGTAGAAAGAAAAGGAAATGATCCTATAAGTGACGATTGAATAGCATGGAATCACAAGTTGAGAAACTATTGAAGGAAAGAGAACATGTAAGAGATACAATTGTTTCATCATCTCAAGTGAGTTCAATAGAAAAGGATTCGTCAGAAGAGTTAACAAAGGTGTTATCACCTTTAACCCTAAAGAATAAAGAAATTCATAATTTGATGAAATATTTAGAGAAAGATCATAATGAAAAACACAAGGAAGACAATTCCTTGACTCATGAACTTCAAAAAAATGCCAGGCTGCAGAAATAGTTAGAATGGTATATAAGTCAAGCTAATATGTCTCAATGTTTAATTCAGGCTAAAAAAATATTTTTGGGTGGATATTATATATTTTGTATTTTAAATATGGCCTTCAATTGAAATTATGAACCCAGAGGAATAATTGTTGGAATAGGCTAAAGAATCGATAATTGAAATTGAAATAGAATTGGGAAATAAACCAGTTAAATAGTAAGTTTATCAGATTCTTGGACACCAAATCAAAGCTAGTGTTAGAAGAAATAGGTGTTCCTTATATAATTGATGCCATCACGAGGATCAAGAAAGTTTTGACTAAAAAAAAATTGGTTAGACGAGTGAAAGATTCATAGAGATTAATGTAAATTCAGATTGATAGATTTTATAGAGAATTTGATCTGCTGCAAGAAAACGGATTACCATTATTTAAAAATTCAAAGGGTATACTTATGTCTAAGGATTAGTATCAAAAGTTGTTGAATGAGTATGAAAATTATAAATCAAATTTTATTGGTTTGATAGGATCTCTAAGTGGTCAAATGCTACTTCACATTTTATCTGATGATTTATTGATTTTATATGAGATTAAACATATTTTTACAGTAAATCCAACTTATCAAAAATATAATAAGTTGGATAAAAAATGTTGAAATGTAATTTCTTTCACCTATCAAACTTGAACAAACTGGGATTAGTTTGTTGACATCATATCTCAGGATCTTTGCAGGTAGGCTATATTCGGGAATAGTTTCAAGACATGTCATAATTATGGGGAGTAGTTTGTGGGTTGTTCCAAGATATCGCCCTAGAGATCTTTATTGTAGTTGGAGTTGTTTTTTTGGATAGAATTTTATTTCCTTGAAATTTGTAGCAATCACTTTCTTTAGAAACTCTATATATGGAAATTTTGATACAGAAAGGGTTGATTCCTAGACCCAATACATTCATTTTTTTTTTTGTAATACTTGAGTATTTCAAAGTTAATCAAGGAGTATTAATTTCAACTGATAACAATATTATTAAATATGCAAGTGCATCTTGTTTTTCATTATCTTTTTCCTCATATATTTATGATTTTTTAGATAATTAGGAAATTCATATCTACTTAAACCTTGGTTTTTATCCTTGAACCAACCATTTTTAAAATTAGATCATTCACATAGATGCTTTGAACTCTGGCTTACATTTTGGTAAACTAAGCAAGCATTTCACATTTAGAATGTACCCTTGCAGTGTATTTACAAAACAAGAATTTTTAAATCCAAAATTAAGAAAATAGTAGTAAAAGAATATATCAAATCAAAATAAATATCATTTCCAACTGAGATCACTCAAAAGTGCTCAAGGATGAGGGTTGGGTGTGCATTTTATTGAGCTAGTCAAATTTAGTTAAAAACTGAGGAATGGCAATTTTGAAAATGCTCCTGCAAACAATTTAGAATGATTTTTAAAATTATTAAGGAGGTTTTTTTCAAATACATATATACCTCCAGGCATATGATCTTATGTTTTAAAAAATGCCTTTATAAATCTCATGGATGACATATTTGGAAGCCCATTTTTAGAGTTATCAAAAAAATCTATAAAGGTATGGACTTCATGAAAATGTTATAAGACAAATATGGACTTGTTTAAGGCAATGGGAGGAGGAACAATTTTTTGTATCACTGAAAGAACTTAAAAATAGCCAAGGATAGCACTTAAGATTGCATTTTGGTTAACTAAGTGAGAATTTCACATTTAGAAAGTACCCTTGTAGTGTATTTACACAACAAGATTTTTTAAATAAAAAATTACGAAACTAGAAGTAAAACTATGAGTCAAATTAAAAGAAAAATCATTAAAACATATTGATCTCGATAAGGAAATAGTTAAAACATTTTTTATCAAGGGAATGGGGATGAATACCTTGATATGCTCAATATTTTAGGAAAATGAGATATTTGTAAGGAACCTTGTGATGAAATTGTTCAACTATGTCAAAGGAGTTCTAAAGGATCAACAAGAAGCAAGCCTATGCCACATGATGCTTCTACCAAGATACTAAGATCAACTAATAATGGGGTAACATGAGCAGAAATTGGAAATTTGTTGGAGAATTTTAAAACTAATATTATGAGTTCATTTTCCTCTCAAATTAATGTATTGTAGGAAAAACATAAACAACTTAAAGTAGAGTAAACTTTGGACATATTCTTCTATCGGTGTAGGAAGAAACATCCCCTGAGAAAATGCCCTCTTATTAAATACAATATTGTTGGAAGGATCACTACACATAATAATTCCCCTTATTACCTAGACTAAAATAAATCTACAAGGAAGCATGGAGGGATATTGAAGCTACATACTCCATTGGAACTAAGAAGCCTTGACAGTCTAGGCCATCAAGTATGTTACAAGAACCCTTATCATCTTTTAATTCTAGGTCTAGTATGTATGGCCCACAACCAATTTCTCCACAACAAATCCAATATCCTATAGCTCCATGGCAGCCTCCCAGTCTGCCTTTAGTTCAATGACCTATTCCCTGGCCTAGAATTAGTAGATAGGTCTAGGGTCAAAATTGAAGGAATATTGGAGGACGTTGTTATTTTAGTAGACTCTTGGAAGTACCCAGTATATTTTATGGTGTTACAACCTAAGACATGCCTAGGAGGACAACCTTTAATCTTGGGCAGGTCGTGCCTAGCCACTGCAGATGCCTTTATTAGGTTCAGATATGGGTGCATGACCATTTATTATGGGAACACTACCAAGGATACTTTTCTTTACCCTCTAGAAAAACCAAGTTTGGAATATGAAAACCATTTATGGTCTAATTTGGAATTGGAAGAAGTGTATCTACACATGCACTACTAACTATATGAAAAGCCCTGCACTTCAAAAACGAGACTAAGGTTGATACTATTAACAATTTTTTAATGACCCTTATGCTATTACACCATCAACATCTCATTTTTTGTGTTCTATGTTAGACAAATTCAGTGGGGAAGAGACTCCTGATGATCCTATTACAGAGGAAATACTTGCGACCCCTAGTCTTAGGGGTGTTCCAATAGAGATAGAGTCTAGAAACACCTTAAACATTAACCCTAATGTAATCCCTAAACAACGAGAGAATTTTATGTATCTATTGAAAAATAATATGGAAGGATTCTTATGGGATTACAATGACATGAAGGGTATCCATCCTTATTTTTTCACATATCATATCTACTTAAAGCAAGGATCTCAGTCTGTCGAGAAACTTCAATGTAGAATGAACCCAACATTGAAGAATGTTGTCAAGGAGGAACTTCTAAAGCTCTTAGATTGCAATATTATTTATCCAATTTATAATAGTTAATGGGTATCTTCACTCGTTATTGTCTATGAGAAAAATTGAAAGTGGAGATTCTATGTATACTATATGGAGCTAAACAAAGCCACTCAGAGGACAATTTTCCATTACCCTTTATTGATCAGGACCTAAATATCCTATCTAGTAAAAACAAATATTTTTCTTCTCTAGATAGATTTAGTGGATATAACCTAATTCAGATTGCTCTTTAGGACTAGGATAAAATTACCTTCACTTTCCCCTTGGGAACATTTTCTTATAGGTTTCTACCTTTCAGACTTTGTAATGCACCTAAAACCTTTCAGCAAGCAACGTTAGGAATTTTTTATGATATGGTCAACAAAATTTGGAAATATTTATGGATGATTCTACACACATCAAAGAATCCAAGATACTCTTAAAAAAAAATTGATAAATTTTGCAAAAACTAAAGTAAACCATCATACTAATGCAAAATTCACTTTAATTTAACATATCCATTTCATCATCACAACATAATTTGCCATGAAAATTGTTTGAAATTGTATTTATATGTAGCAAGTTTCAAAACACAAGGTGGGTTAATGAAATTCCTTCCTTGAAAGTTTAAAAGCTCCCAATAAATTCTGAAAGAAAAAATTGATAGAGTTTCCCATAAAACCCATAATTTCTCCCTTGAAAATACAAAATGATGCCTATATATAGCCACTCAAAGCCCAAGACCCTCCCTTAAACAAGTAGTGGTATTTTGAAAATCCATCAAGAATATTTACAAAAATGTTGGTTATATTATAACAAACTTCTCCTGGAAGCTTCTTGAAGGATCTACCATTTGTAGGGTGGGCCTCTTTGAATTTGGTTGTAGTAGTTTCTCTCTCTCTCACTTGGATATACGTTGAGTTTCCACTCTCTTGGCTCGGTGTTACTTGAGTTGTGTGCTACTTTGGCTAAGCCATCAATGGTGTTAGTGCTGCTCATGGTCATGTTGATGCCAATGCCAATGGTTGGGGTCAAACTTGTGACAGTTCCCACTGTTCTGGTGGAGGCTTTGAGCTAAAACCTTCCTCTACCAATTCCACGTATGTCAATGGTGGAAATCCTTATTGAATGGAATATTCATATAAATATATAAGAGTCCTCCACTCACTATGTGCATCATCACATGACCATCAATTTATGATGTTTCCTTCTAACTTAGTGATGGCCTCATAATCATCTCTACCTAGATCCTTGAAAATATTCTTCAGTATAAACAAAATTTCAAAATTATCGGCATACAATTTCATGATTTCCTTTTTATGAGAGGCATGGACCTTTACTTAGAAGCCCTAGTGATGTTCATGAATTGTAATCAAGATTTGTATGAAAACTTCCTTGGGATACATGTATCTATCATTATCAAAGAAGGTTGGAAGTCCCTTTTGATAGAGCACTTCTCATTTCTTTTTGAAACCTTCTATTTCCTTTGTTAGGGCCTCTATCTCATCCTCGACCAATATCACCAACTCATGATTTCTTCTCATTTTCTTATCCCTTGATAGCCATTCAGACCTATGGATGCTTACCTTCAACACCTCTTCCTTTGGTACTCAATTAAGAAATTTCTATAATCACTTATTCCTTCGATGGAGAGTCACCAATAGTGCTCTTAATGGATTCCATTTCACTATGGTCTCTTCTAATGGCCTAGATAATTTCTTAGATTAATTCTAGATGATTCTAATGCTTACCTACTATCTTTATTATTCATCCCCATATTATTTTCTTGACCTATTTAAGGTAAGGTTTGTTGGTTTCCTCTCTCTTCAAAAGATATAATTGAATTGTGATTCTTTTCATGTGTTCCTTGGCCCAGAGGACCTCTATCATGGTAATTTCTAGTTATTCCATAATAGAAAAATTTTCACTGGTTTAAATTTGTTACAACCCCAAGTTAAAAGTTCATGTAATAAAGTTAATAAACAAAAAATAAGACCAAGGTTATGGGACATGTATTCCAAGATGAACGTTGGCAAAAAAATCCTACTAGGTGTTCATTTGGTTTTCTATGGCTACATAAAATTGGGAAAATAATTCGAAAAGGATTTGAAAGGGAAAAGAGAAATTTATATATGAAAATAAAGGAAACTAGGAGTATAGGGAGATGAAAGGTCAAAGGTTTGCATGAGGAGGAAAATTAAATGGAAAATAGTGGAAATTGAAGAAAATAGAGGCCTTAATGATAAAAAGGCTAATGAGGATCAATTCTCATATTTTGTTAATTTTAGCTTAGAGCTCTCTCTCTATTCTCTTTATTATCTCATACTCTTGGACACTTAGAAAATTTATTGGAACAATCTAACATTGGATAAAGGAAGCAAAGTAATTAGGACAAGTAAATCAAAGGAAAACAAAGAAAAAGAAATGAAGTATTGGATCAAGCAACTTTAACAGGAATACTTGCAGGTACTAGGTTGCATGTCTAATTTCCTAGCTAGTTGGTGAATGCATGGTGCATGCACGTATGTATTTGGTTATTTTTATTTTCGCATGGGTTTTTCTAGGTGTGACAATGGTTTCAGCCTTTCTTTTTCATTTTTGGATGGCCATGGTGTGATGGGATTATTTTATTTCATTGATATTTGGATTTTTTGATGGTTTTGTAACTGGGTGAGGTGGTATCAAGAAAATTTCAAAGGGCATAGGAATCCCTTGGTCAGTTTTATCGGGATTGCAGTAAAGATTGAAGGTGGAGATGTGAAAATTCCTCAAGTTATTATTGAAGGAATTCAGAGACATCCAAGCTTGTTTAGGGACTAGTGATGCCTCGAAAAATTGTGGTGGGATTTCGGTAAGCATATTTATTTATGTGCTTACTTTCAGCCTAGAAATATCTTGACCAGTTTTGGTAGGATTTTTGGAAAGCCTAAGGGTGGAGGTGGTTCAATCTATGGGAAGCCTTGTAGTTTTTGTCTTGAGTCCCACATTCATGCTTCGAATATGGAACATGGGTGATTTTTGAAAGAAATATTTGGTCCATCCAAATCTATGGTGGGGTGGTACATGGAATTCCATGACCTAGATGGACTTTGCATAATTTAATAAGACTTATTTCTCTATCGTAATTTATGAGAACTTGTACTTGTTATTATGATGATTTTAGGGTTGATATGTCATGGTTAATATGTTGGTTATGAGCATGGATTTGTTATGTTCTCTAGCTATGGTTTTTCATGAATTGATATGTATTTATTTGGTTGATGAATGCATCGGCTAACAAATCTTATTACAACTGTTATGAAAGGAAATTGTACCTTCTTGGTGATTCTTAGATAATTTTGGAGAATTATGGGTAGTTTTGGGTAGTTGGCCTGGAATTGGTCTTAAAAATCTGGATCAGGGTTTCTAG
>Ga0115844_100431_pt1 | contig 11909 bp, 10 predicted proteins | sample InSIn1gowninarea_FD_83858 | JGI IMG/M metagenome (GOLD analysis project Ga0115844, IMG submission 83858) | reverse complement strand
TTCTTGTGCTGCAGTAAGATTCAATAAGTGTTTCTTCCCTGTGTTATTTCAATTTCATATATGCTCAAGTCGCAGAACAAAAGTCTGGTTTAGAATTTGCGTAATTGCACTCTACACTCAGTTTCTGTAGTTTCTTAATGTTTTCTTCTCTGATTTAGGCATAGATATGGATTCCTTGTGGCCCATATTTGCCCTAATTCACCTATGAATGACTGTTATTTTGGAATTCTTAGCTGCTCCTTAGTAGGGATCATTCATATTCCCTCTGCTAACCTGTTTGAGAGATTCTCTGTTGCCTCTCATTCCTTAGCATTCAAACCATATCCATTTAGCTTTGAATGTTGTTTTTCTGATGCAGCTACCTTGCTCCATTTTCCTCCTGTGACCAAGAAAACGCACCTGCAGTCTTAATCCATGACTCCATGCCCAATGGTCTGAAATATACCTCACTATACATTGCCTCTTTATCTAAAAACATTCCCTTTCCACCTTCCCACCAAAACATAAACCAAACCCTTTTGAAACCTATAACTAGCCTAAAATCATTAGCAAACAAAGCTAAATCATAAAAGAGAGAGCCCTCTCTGACTGCTGGTAGGCTAGGACCAGCAGCCCAAAGATTGGTCTATGGTTACCTCGGTTGTATCCCTTAGAGAGTTTGGGGACAACCTGAGTGATAACATAACGGCGACTCCACTGGGGACATCCTCAGTTAATCTCACAAACCAGGTGTAAAACTCTACTGAGGAAGAATCTAACGTTCCAAAAGTTCTATTCCATATATTCTTATGAAAATCCCCAAGGAAGCAAGCTATAAGCTGGCTCCCAAGAAGAATTCATGTTATACAAGATCAAATCCAGACCCACATCCTCCAGTTGTTTTTGAGAATCCCAACTTAATCTCTAGGAGCCCTAACAAACAAAAACAAAAAGACTGTACCACTCCTAGTCTTGAAAACGTTCAGCCCAGCTGTATTCCAACCCCTGTCAAAGTGTTGTTTCGTTCAAACCCTACTTCCCCTAGTTCATCGTCCACCCCTCCAAGCACAGGTTCCACACCTTCATCCACTTCACACACAGCCACTACTACTCCTACTATCCTGGTTATCCGAGTTGTCCCGTTTGTCCCTGCAACTATGGCTAACAGATATGCACATCTGCAGTTGCCTGCTAATCCCAGGGCTATGCCTTAGGATTACCAGTCTAAAATAACCTATTTTGATGGCACAAGTGCCTGCACAGCCCTCCAGCATACAAATAAAATGCAGGACTATTTTGAAAGTTATGAGATTGATGATGATAGTGTCATAATGAAAATTTTTGTCCAAAGTCTAACAGGTGATGTCAGAACTTGGTTCAGGTCACTCCAAGCTAATTCCATAGCAGACCCAGAAGCCTTGTACCAAATGTTTATCAATAGATGGGAGAAAAAGAAAGACCCCTTGCACATATTAGGTGAATATGATACAATTAAAAGAGGTCCTCAAGAAACCGTTTTGGACTATTGTGCAAGATTCAACAGTGTCTATAATGCAATACCTCAAAACTTAAGAACCCACCTGAATTAGCTTTATATAAATTCCCTGATGGATTTGACCCAGATATGGCCTACCAGTTAAAAGAAAGAGCCCCTAGTAGCCTTACTGAAATGAAAAACTTGGCTGTCACTGTGGAGGAAAATTTAATTGCCAAAAGAAACAGATCTAGAAATGAGAGAAGAACCACATTCAAGGAGGAACCCTCAGCCTTAGAACAAAAGCTGGATGCTATCATTGATGGCATGCAAAGGCTGGGAAATAGAGTAGAGAGTGTTGAGAGGAAATCATCCTGGGAAGTTCAGCAACCAAATAGGAGCCCAAATTTCAGAAAGAATCAAAACCCAAATGTTGGAAGGGCCAGTCCTGACCATGATGTTAGGCCCCCTTTTCAAGAGAACTACACAGAAGCCTCACCCCCTAGTGAACCAACAGAAGAGACTCACATGAACTTGTTAGATTTGAAGGGAGAACAACAAATTTTCCTTACTAGAGAAGACCAAGATGACCATCAGATAAGTCAATTTCAGACTAAGATCGGAGAGTCTTTTGATTTTAAACAAGGATATGATTCCGCTATATATGAGGTGCACAAACAATATAAATTAAGAACAAGGGCCATTGATATCCCGGCACCTGGCAAACCAAAAGAGAACAAACAACCCAACAGAGTCAAGGGCAAAGTTACCTTAACAGAATCAGATGATACAACAGTTCCAAACCCGCATCAAGTGACTATAGAGGACGTAACAGTCATGCAACCTACTGTTGATCAGCATTCACCTCCTTTATCCTCAGAAGAAAATCTGAAAAGTCTTCCTAAAGATCGTCCCAAAACAGAAATACCACAAACGGTGATTCACCAAAATGCTGGTAATCAAAAGGAAAACCCAGAAAATACGTTTGAAAAAGATAGATCTGCTACTGCTAACACAAAGAGTTCACTAGATAAACCATTCAACTTAGAATCAGAGATTGGAAAACTTAAATTATCAATCCCCCTCTCAGAACTTGCAAAGCATGACGTTTACAGACAACAAATCCAAAAATCACTCCAGATGCCAGAGGTCAAAGACAGCGTGAATGTGTTAGATGATACTCCTGAGTTGATGTTCGGTCCTGAAGTCAATGGAAAATCAACACAAGGATCTGTTCTACCTTTTTATGTCAGTCTGCACATACATGACAAGATTCTGCACAATGCTATGTTTGATTCTGGCACCTCACATAACCTTATTCCCAAAGCGGTCATGGAAAAATTAAACCTTGATATAACAGGACCCTACAAAGATCTATTCTCTTTTGATTCAAGTCAGGTCAAGTGTTTAGGCTTAATCAAAGATCTTTGTGTGTCTTTAGTACAATATCCCAACAAGACAATCCTAATGGACGTAGTAGTTGCTGACATTCCTGCAAAGTATGGGATGCTCCTATCAAGATCATGGGGAGCAAAACTACAAGGATCTCTTCAATTAGACCTCTCTTATGCCACTATAACTGTCTTTGGGAAACCAAAGAGACTGTACAGGGAAACACTGATGAAATATGTGGTAAATAGTGAGGAAAATCCCCAAAACTTCCCTTTGTACTCAATCCATACTGATATGGATTCTTTTATTTTGTTTAATGATGATGTCTACCCTTTAATTGATGACAAGCCGTTAGCTTTAGAACAGCAAGCACATATCGATCAAGAATCAGTTGCTCATACTCAACAAATTGTCACAAAAACCAATGCAACCAGCATGAAAGAAGAATTTTCCCAAACAAAACATTTGAATCTGCCCGGCTCTAAAATAACTGAAACTCTTAATGTGAATCCCAAGCAAGAAATCACATGGTATTTAGAGTTTGATGATTCTATAAATAAACTAGGAGCAGGGGCAGGTATATGGATTCATAATTCGCATAACAATCATGCAGAAGGCCATGCCTACAGACTAAATTTCAGATGCACCAACAACATGGCAGAGTATGAGGCTCTCCTTATAGGCCTCAAACTGCTCAGAGTCCTAGGGGCTACAAGAGTGTCCATCTTGGGTGACTCTGATCTAGTCATTCAACAAATGAAAGGTAACTTCGTAACCAATGACAACAGAATGAGAGCCTATAGGACTGCTGCCACCATCATACTTAATGCATTCACTGAATTCAATCAAGCCAAAATTTCAAGAGATCATAATATTCACACACACAACCTAGCCACTTTTGCTAGTACATGAAAGCTTCCATTCGAGCCAAATCACCATTTCACCGCAGAAATAAAACACATGCCTATTGTCCCTAACAATGTCAAAGATTGGCAGGTATTTGAAAATGATTCCCAGATTAACAATTTTCTTACCCTTGAGCATGAGTTCTCTACTATAAACATCGACATGGATGCCATGGATGATTCTCTTCATCAAACAGATGAAAATCAGCATGCTATAACAGCTGCTATAGCCAGACAAATCCTTCACCCAACCATCTTCGACAAGGCAAACATAGAATAGCTAAAAAAAGCCTGATTGGAAGAAATAGCCAAAACAGAGGACGATATCATTGATTTGAAGGATAATTTTCTCCCTGTTGGCTTAACTCCCTTAGAGGATATGTTTGACGCCAATGATGTCCCTAAAAAACCTAAGATAGAACCTTTGAATGCCGCCATAGAGGAATACAACATAGGGACAGTAGAGAAGCCCAAAATGATCAAATTGTCTAGAAATCTGCCACCTGATCAAAAGCCAAAGTATATCGGCCTATTCAAAGAGTTTCAAGATGTATTTGCATGGAGTTATGAGGAGCTGAAATCCTATGACACCTCAGTGATTCAGCATACCATTCCTTTAAAACCAAATCAAAAACCATTCAAGCTGAAACTTAGAAGAATTAACCCAGTGCTTCTTCCCTTGATTGAGAAGGAAGTAAAGAAAATGTTTGAAGCAGGTATTATAGCACCCATCATATTTTCTGAATGGGTATCCAACCTTGTGCCCACAAGAAAGAAATCAAGAGAGATCAGACTATGTGTCGATCTAAGAAATTTAAACCAAGTCTCCCTAAAAGACCACTATCCTTTGCCCAAAATGGATCACATCCTGCAAAGAGTAGTGGGATCGTCTAGAATCTCCTTGCTAGATGGTTTTTCAGGTTTCAATCAAATACTTGTTCACCCAGATGACCAAGACAAAACAGCCTTTACCACACCGTGGGGAACATTTAAATATGTTAAAATGCCTTTCGGACTAAAGAACGCAGGGGCTACCTTTCAAAGGGCAATGGATATTGCTTTTGCCAAGGAAATATATGATTTCGTAGTTGTCTACCTTGATGACCTCACCCCTTTTTCAAAATCAGACCAGGAGCACCTCAGACACTTAAGGAAAATATTTATGACATGTAGGAAATATGGCATTTCCTTAAATCCCAAGAAGTCTCTGTTTGGCCTTGAAGAAGGTAAATCATTAGGCCACATCATTTCAAAAGACGGGATTCGAATTGATCCTGAAAGAATCCAAGACATTCTCCAGATACTCTATCCGAGAAACATAAAAGAGCTGCAGGCATTCCTTTGAAAGATCAATTTCCTGAGGAGATTCATCCCAAATCTCGCTGAGCTAATAAGACAATTAAGTAGCATGTTAAAGAAGGATGCCAAGGTAAAATGGTCTCTTGAGACCAAGCAAGATTTTGAGAGTATCAAGACTGCCTTGACGCAAACGCCTATCCTCACAAGTCCACAATTCGATAAAGATTTCAACATTTTTTTGTTTGCATCAGAGCACACCATAGCTGCTATCCTTTTGCAGAAAGATGATCAAGGAAATGAAAAACCAATTGCATTTTTCAGCCGAGCCTTAAGAGATGCGCCATTAAAATACCAAATCATGGAAAAGCAGGCCTATGCCCTGGTTAAGGCCATAAAAGACTTCAGAATTTATATTCTATACTCCCATGTAATTGCTTATGTCCCAAATTCCGTTGTAAAAGACATACTAACTCAAGAGGGACTTGAAGGTAGATGAGGCAAGTGGATTGCCAGCATTCTTGAATATGACATAGAAATAAAACCCACCAAATTGATAAAGGGACAAGGCTTAGCCAAACTCATGTCCGAAACAAATTTTCAGGCCTTAGACATTAACCAGCTGGACGATGAACAAGAGCTGGCAACTCCACAGATCAGTGAAACCTTTTTTGCAATCCCCATGGTATGCTGATATTTGCTTTGTATTGTTAAACTTGTGTGCTCCCCCAGGATTGTCCAGAACCGAGAAAAGATTCCTGAAAATGAAAGCCTCAAAGTTTTGTGTCCTAGACAGTTCCTTATTTTGGAAAAATCACGAAGGCATATTACTCAATTGCTTGACTATAAAAGAAGCTAACAGTACCATAAAAGAGTTCCATGCTGGAGACTGTGGAGGACATCTATATTGGAAGTCCACCGCTGATAAAATCTTAAGGGATAGTTTCTATTGGCCCTCTTTGTTTGCATATGTAAAGAAGTACACTCTTTTGTGTCACAAATGCCAAATATTTGAAGGGAAAAGAAAGCTTTTTCCTTTACCCCTTAAGCCCATCTCAACTGAAAAACCTTTTCAACAATGGGCTCCTGACTTCATCGGAGAAATCCATCCTTCTTCTTCAGGCCAACACAAGTGGATTTTAACAGCCATCGACTACTTCACCAAATGGATTGAAGCCATTCCATGTAGGCAAGCCAATGACTCCACCATCATCCAGTTCCTTGAATCCAATATCCTTGCTAGATTTGGATGCCCTAAGAAAATCATCACTGACAATGCTGCTGCTTTCAAGTCCAAAAAGATGATCAATTTCTGCCATAAATTCCACATTACCTTGGGCCACTCCACAACATATTACCCTCAAGGCAATGGCTTGGCCGAGTCATCCAACAAAAGTCTCATCAACATCATAAAGAAGATGCTGGAAGAAAACAAAAATAACTGGCATAAAAAGCTCACAAGTGCCCTGTGGGCAGACAGACTGTCCACAAAGAGATCCATTGGTATGAGCCCCTATGAGCTAGTATATGGCATGGAGGCCAGATTTCCCTCATCATTGGGAATCCCTACTATCAAACTGTTACAGGAAATTTAGGCTGAACCAAACGACATCCAGAGAAGAATCAATCAGGCCATCTACCTTCAGTAAACCAGAGAGCAAGTGTATGACAGAGCTCAAATTTTGCAAGAGAAGCTCAAGAAGATGTTTGACAAAAGAGCTAAGGCTGAAGATTTCTATGTTGGCAACAAAGTTCTAAGGTGGGATTCATGAAGAGAAGACAAGGGCAAACATGAAAAATTTGATTTTCTGTGGAAAGTTCCATTCATTATCAGCGCTGTGCAAGGCAATAACACATATTTTCTCAAATCTACAGATGGTAGCGCAGCTGAAGAAGGCCTTGTAAATGGCCGAATGTTAAAACATTACATTGACTCAGTTTTTTGAGAAGTAACATTCCTGTGGATACTTGTATATAAGTGATTGTATATGTCAGAAGTTTTCTTTTTATAAGCAATCCGATTGCTCCCAGTTTTGTGTCCAGTTTTGGTCCCCAATATCATGATTATTTCAAAACAGGTTCTCAAAAAAAAGCAAGTTTGATGATAGAGCACGCGGAAGAAAGCAGGTGGTGCTGCTATTGGGTAAAAATTTCAGTTTTGAGAATGCTGTCTCAGCTTTTCAGAAGTTTCGAATCATTTTTTCAGAAGAAGTTCCAGTTTATAGCAACCATAGAAATTCAAGGCAGTCTAACCTACTGTTCTTGGGTTTTCACAAGGAGAAGCCATCCCCAAGTGGAGCCACTGTTAGCCTCCTATTGCAACAGGTGTTCATTTTTCATGATTGACAGTCTTACAAGCCCAAATATATCATTCTTTGCTTGTTGCAATGCTCCATATTTCTGGATGACCAGAGGAGTATCCATGAGAGTAGGCTAGTCCAAGTGTTACTGTTGTACACCAGTTTTGATCAGTTGTCCATTTTTGGAAAGTTTCAATTAGAGGGAAGGCCAAACAGCTCAATCTTGGCCTCCCCAGGTTTCAATTTCCTGTTGTAGAATATAGAGAATCATTTTCTGTTCAAACAGTTTAATCTTAGCAGATTTGTAGATAGGTAGAGAAGCAAGGGTGCTCAACAGCTTAATCTGAGCCCCTAGATGAAATAAGTGTAGATGTAGATAGGAGAAAAGAAAAAGAAAAAGTTGAAAAGCTCGGTTTGCTAGTTCAAGTGCACCCAAACAAAAGAAGAAAAAATGCTAGGTAGTAGGCTGGGTAAGTAGTTTTGTGGTTGCTAAATCAAGTTATGTGATCCGGATCATATTTTCAAGTGTCATATTTATTCAGATCACACTTTTGGATCATCTTTTCTATTGTTCCAGATCAAGTGATGCATGTCTGACCCCCTTTTCCTCTCATTTCCCAAGTCACTCACTAACTTCCCCTAAAGAGGTCAAGATCTGCTTGATGTCTCTTAGATTCATCATGTTCCATATCATTTGCCTTGGTGAGGATCTGCTTCACCCAAGGAAAGTACACCCTTCCTCTATGAATCATCCTCCCCTGTAAGCCTAAGATTAGCACACTTAGCACTTCTCTGCTCATTGTCATATTAACTAACTAATTGTATTATGTAGCTCCCTATCTGCTTTCCCCTTCCCCTACTAAAACTATATACATAACTCCCCTATATAAATATCCCTTCCCCCTGGTTGAAAAATAACCATATTCGCCCTCGGGAATTGCTAAGTTTACCTGAAACCTAGCAAGAACCCTCATCACCTCTTCAAACCCATCAATTTTCCCCCTTGCTACACTTCGGACTCCTTCCAAAGCCCCTAAAAACCCTCAAAAACTGAAAAGACCCTTTGCCAAACATAAAAACCCTCTTTCCGAAAGTTCCCCGCCCCCCAAACAGCCATATGATTAAATTAATTAATTATGGTGCGGGCCCCATCCCTTATCCCTTTGCCTCCTTGCCCATTCTGCTAGCCATCAGATCTGGCGCGCCCTAGATCTATGGTGGGCGGGTCTTCCTTCCCTCCAACCTGCCGGAAGGTTAGCGTCTGGGAGATGGGCGGTTTTCCCGCCGTACTCCCGCCACGCGTCACTCTCCTAGCTGTGGCGGAGCCCCTCCCCCGAAACCACCTTGTGCTCAAAGGTGGTGCGCCCGAAAGCAGAAACCTCCCTCCATTCCCCAAGCCAGCGTGATGTCACCCTGCCACATCACCCTACCATGTCACCCTACCACATCACCCTACCACGTCACCCTGCTGACATCATCATGCTGACGTCATCTGCCGTACTGGGACCCACCCATCTGCATCATGCTGACGTCAACATGACGTCACCGCAAAAAAGACGCGAAGGCGAAAATCGCGATTTCGGATGCCCGGATCCAATTTCTGAGGCAGTTTTTGATGCACGATTAGCGCTATGAGAAATATACCAAAATGGATTTCCCCTTTTCTGAGCAGTCTTGCAGCAGCCCTTTTCGCCTGAAATCAGTCAGAAAGTACCGATTCAGCAGTTTTGAAGACCAAAAGAAGCAGATGAGGCCAAAACCACTGTCAAAGAGTATCAGGTTGCGGCGAAGAGTATCAGCAAAGATTTTTTAAGCGGCTCGAATTAGATTCAGCATTAAAGAGTCCGCAGTAAAGTCAGTTCAGCATTTAAGACCATTTAAAGACTTTCATTTCTCAATTAATACACTTCAAGGTCACATGGGATTAATGGATCAAAACCCAAGGCACAGTTATTGCAGAACATTATATCAAGCCACCAAAGGACGACATAATAACTCATTTTGTGGCTGCTGCCAGCACAACTCATTAGATCTTTTCCAACATTTAATTCCAGCACTAGTTTAGGTTAAAAGAAACTGTTTCGCGGACCTGTTTTAGGTCAGATGTAATAATTATTTTTTTTGATACCCTGTTCTATATAAACAACCCAAATTCATGTTTTAATGGTTGGTTGTTGGCTATTCGGGAATGCACTCCAAATAGAGACTCGCTGTGTACCTGATATGTGGATTTAATCAAAGAATTGTTGAAGCTTTGGAGAATGGTCTATTGATGCATTGTTACTGGTTACAGTGAGTGAATGATTGAATTCTTGTGCTGCAGTAAGATTCAATAAGTGTTTCTTCCCTGTGTTATTTCAATTTCATATATGCTCAAGTCGCAGAACAAAAGTCTGGTTTAGAATTTGCGTAATTGCACTCTACACTCAGTTTCTGGGGTTTCTTAATGTTTTCTTCTCTGATTTAGGCATAGATATGGATTCCTTGTGGCCCATATTTGCCCTAATTCACCTATGAATGACTGTTATTTTGGAATTCTTAGCTGCTCCTTAGTAGGGCTCATTCATATTCCCTCTACTAACCTATTTGAGAGATTCTCTATTTCCTCTCATTCCTTAACATTCATAGAGACGCTTTGTTTCTTTTTCCTGTGAAAAACCTTGAATCCTTTTCTTGCTACCTCTGTTTTAGGTGAAGATTGTTCTTCCCTCCCTCTCTTGGCTATCCTTTCCTCTACAATTGGAGTTTGCATATTTGATGTAGATACTACTTGCTCCTCAACCTCCTAGAGGGTATTCTCTATCCATTCCAATTGATTCTTGAACTTTTCTATCTCAGGACTAGCCGTATGATGATATGGTGTGAACTTATTCTCCAACCTAAGTTTGGAGATGATTCCAAATGGGTCATATGACCAAGAGAAACTGAGAGCAAATTTCATTTCTTTTAGTAGCTTATCAGCTTCCTACCCTACTACCTTAGTATTACAAATGAAGGGACCAACTTGAGCTTTGAGCTTAAATTGGGATTTCTTTTTGGTAGCTACAAAATATACTTCATCTACATTCAATATTTGCCTCAAGTACTATAGTTCAAAGATTCTAATTGGGAGGTAATTTGACAGTTTGTAGGGTGGAAGCTCACAACCAAAAACCCTAATTTCCATGTAGTTCTGGTAGCAATACCAATCTCATGTTCCAGCTTGATATATGCATTGAATCTCTTTGACAATCTCTTCATTGATCATTGGTAATGGAGTGCTGCTCATAAGGCTGAGGGTTAGATGAATAAACAATTCTATGAACTTCTTGTATGTGAATTCTTGTTTCTCCTTCATCCCCATTGAAGCCCAGAAAATCACTGAATGTGGGGATCCTTCTTCATCAAGTATTTGCAAAGAAAATGGGAATTTGTCCCCCTGAAAATATATAAACATATACACAAGTATTGAAGCACACTTGAATACTTCTTTAGTGTTAAATTTGACAAATTTGTCATGTATGGTTTCAGCTATGAAATGACCAAAATCATAAATAACAGTAGGCTTAGAATCAGAAGAAAACATGGACAACAAACCAAGGATGGCTTCATTTATAGACTGATCAGAGTGACAGCCATGCAAATAGGACAGGATAGTAGTTATATGCCTGGTTCTATCAGGAAACATAGATGAATCATAAGGGGGATTTCCCTTCGGTAGAGGACTACCAATTGCTAAAAATAGTTCTAGGGTTTGGGATCTCTTAGTAAATTCCAATTTGTTATAAGCTTCTATCAAGTTTTTATGAGAAAAAGGATGAGTTGGTGTAGTGGCAAGGGCTTGCAACATTTTCTCAACAGAATCAGTCGTAATAGGACAGAGGAATTTTGTAGTAAATGAGATAATGGCTCTCTGGCTGGGATCATAGGATTTTTCTCACGAAATCTTGAGCTCTGTGTATTTGTGGAAAAATATAATGGGGTAAATGGGATTCCCAGAGCCAAATTTCATCACTCTGGTCAATTATTTACTCTTCCCAAAAACAATACATTTCAAATAAATCAAATTCAGAAGAAGTCTCAATGATTTTGTAATCCTTGTCAGCTAATGGAGTATGGCGGAAATCAATCTGTGGTTGAATTAGAAGATTTGAAACTTTTGCAATTGCTTTTACCTTGGGAGGCATTTTGGAAAACAAAATTATGGACTGTAAATGATAGGATGATGAAATTAAGTTAACAGAGTAGAGATAGGTAACTAACAATTGGAACTAGGAGGTGTGCTTGCAAATAGGACAAATGGCTACTAGAATGTGTTATCACTCGGGTTGTCCCCAAACTTTCTAAGGGATACGACCAAGGTAACCACAGACCAATCTTTGGGCTACTGGTCCTAGCCTACCAGCAGTCAGAGAGGGCTCTCTCTTTTATGATTTAGCTTTGTTTGCTAATGATTTTAGGCTAGTTATAGGTTTCAAAAGGGTTTGGTTTATGTTGTGGTGGGAAGGTGGAAAGGGAATGCTTTCAGATAAAGAGGCAATGTATAGTGAGGTAGATTTCAGACCATTGGGCATGGAGTCGTGG
>Ga0115844_100428_pt1 | contig 11943 bp, 4 predicted proteins | sample InSIn1gowninarea_FD_83858 | JGI IMG/M metagenome (GOLD analysis project Ga0115844, IMG submission 83858) | reverse complement strand
ACAGTAAAAATAGAAACGATAAAAAGTTAGCAAGTGTCGTACTTTACGTAGGACTTTATTATATCATCATCATCAGTTTTGCTGCATATTTATGTGATGTTTAATTGTGATCTGTAAGGATGACTAGATGACACGGAGAAGGTCATGAAACTGGTGTAATGGGATTTGTATCAAATCGCTTGCTGTGCGAGTGATATTATGATTATGTCTGTTACATATAATATGGCTAGTAATTATATTCATAATGGCCGACTGGCTGAAAGGTTTTCCTTTTTTGGCAATGAGTGATTAAAAGATAGCTGGAGTTGAGTTTTTTCTTGCGTTATATAACTGAAAAGGTGGATTATGTTAATTAAAATAGAATACTCAGAAACAATTGTAAAAATCAGTTTAGTTGAAATATTTATGGGGACGACGGACGACCAGTCCAGATCATAGATGGACTACTGTGGTGACATTTTTATCGCTGTGTGCATTAGAGCAGTTATAAATTTATATTATTCATGAATATTGGCATAGAAGTTGCATATACAAAATTAGAGCATTAGGAACCGAACCAGCAACATTCTGTAGTTATTAATTCTTTGCTCCATCATCATACAAAGAGTTTCAAGTAAACCTTTTGATATCAATCAATGCATCCTAATCCTGACCACGAAGATCTGAAGATACATGTTAAAATGGCGTAATTAAATTGTACTTAACTTATAACATAAATAGTGCTTAACTTCAAAATAGGCGAGGGAGTGAAAAATTATAGTCCTGATTGTCCATCCCCTTAGTACATTTTATAATTCAAATTGTTCAATGTAAGGAACCTTCAATTTCAGGAATTTGCTATTGTAGATGTACGAAACCAAGGAGGTTAGAAAGATATCTTTCTTACCTCCGTGTACGAAACATTATATTATGAATAATCACTAGCACTTTCATAGAAGAAATCGGTACGGTAGCTGTTGTTCCTGTAAATGTCTGTAATTTGTACTTGCAAAACATTGTTGTTAGTAAGCATATTAAAAAAACTACCTTGTCTGTCACCTCTTCGCATTTAAATCAGAGAGGTAACAATTTATTGGAAATAAAGTTCTCAATATGAAATAGTTTTGAATCAAACTAGGTGTGATATTATACATTCAAGCATCAATCAAAGATGATAGCCATGAAATATCGTTAAGAAATGCATAAATTAATGTGGAATTAGTTGAAATATTATAATGGCCTGCTATTAACTTGCATTTGCTGTGTGGTGATATATGATGGAATAGTTTAACGAGTCCGCTCATGTAATCGTATAATTGTCAAAATATTTATGAACGTGTCTAACACTAAATTAGTTGGCACGTTACGTTCAACGTAATTGTCCACCTAATCTCTCCTGACAAACCAAAATAGTAACATGATTGTATATTGTAGATAAGAAATTCAAAATTAGGGTGGTATTGTTTTGTTATCATTTAATTCGTAAATCAAGTGATAATAAATAAATATTTGTTAGGTAAAAGAAAAATATACATTGGTTTACTATACAATTCAATCTTTCCTATTATAGCAGTATAGTAGCAGGTTAGTACATATGTAATTAGGTGGAAGGATTTTTGGTACATCCAGATTCTTGGAAGTTCATACATTGTTGACTTCTGGCCTGGCGTTGCGTTCGTTCTTTTATGTGTATAGGAGAATGATAATGATAAACAATAAGTTCTTGGAACTTCTAATTGGAGGTGATTGATTGGTTATTACGCAGGTGTGAAAACTGTGATTTATATCCCAATGAATTCATAACTACATTCTATATATTACATAACTACTTTTAAAGGGTACACAGATAATATATAAATACATACTGATAAGCTAAATAATAATGACTGTTGTATATTTAATATAATTCTTTCATTTGGTACTTATGATATAATGATTGATTTTTAAAGCTGTGTAGATGAAATATTATTTTAAATATGGAATGTGGATGAAGTTATAATAGCATGTTTGTAAACTTCAAGTAATTGATTAAAGCTCTTTTCAGATTTTTGAAGAGGCAGTATCAGTTTTCTGAAAGAGATATGTGAAAACGTAAATCTGGATCACCACCGCACCGAATAATGAAGTGTATGTATTGGTAAGCACAAGTGATTCGTCTATCCAAAAACGTCTGGTGCTATACAGTTTTTCCTAAGTAAGAAGAAATTTTAATCGATAATGTTCGTTAGATGAAGATGAGAATAAATGATTACACATGTTATAAATTTATATTTATTTTGTAGTTTTCGATAGTTCTAGTGGGTATTCAAACGGTACTTTAATTTATCTGGATGAACAATTCTGTTTGAATTTAATTGTTTAGTTGTTGTAGTAAAAGTGAACATGATATGAATATGAACATGGTTAGCTAATAAGAGTCAAGTTGTAATAACATTTGCAAGAGAAACATTAATTTGAATATTTATGAATTATTCGGCCCGGAACCATTTCACGTAGAGTTAAATCAATTTATTTTTAATCACGTTACACATTAAACACCAAATTGTAAGTATTGTTTTAATAATAGTAGACACATTAGCAGTCTATCAAAAATCAGTAAAAGAATTATATTACTCTGGAAGATCCGTCAGAAACAGGTAATTTTGAAATAAAAAATATAACATTACAAAATGAATAAATTGCTTTGATGAGTGATAAGTACAAAACTATTTTATAAACATGGTAGTGTGTTTTTATTTCTCATAAAATATTAATCATGACTTCGCTCTTCTCATTAATGAAAGAAAATCCATATTCATTTGCATTTTTACCTGTCACCACGTATTTATTTTCCATGCAGTACTCATTACTGGCTAGTACGGGCATTATGCATTGTCAGAATTAATCATCACTTTTATGTCATATCATGCATGACTAAATAGATTTCAAGAGTGCATAACTCTTTTATGTACAAGGCTGCATGCGCACCAGGACTCAGGAGGAGTAGCTCTTACAGCAGCAGCCGCTTTAAAGAACGAAAGTTAATGGAAAATAAACTTCATGAGTGGCTGGGACGAAATTATTGTGACGACAATATGATGGCAAAGATGATATGTTGCTTGTATGAACGCAGTGAACTACGGTAATCATTATCGCTATCACATATTTTTGAAGTAATAAATATGTATATCTTCGATGGGACTGTTTTTCCAACACCACTACGTCATCATTGCTGGAATGTGATATCGAACCCCCGGGAAAGTGACAGCTCATCCATCCATGCTACATAGGACTTCAAGTATGTACTTTACTCTTATGTAACATTCGAAGGACCTTCAATTGTATGAACATCAATACGTTTTTGCCACCGCACAAATTAATAAAATCAGTGTAGTATATCTATCTTAATAATTCTACCGTACCGCAAGTTCCTCGACAATCATGCACACAGCAAATTTACTATGTCAATGAACTAATTAAGAAAATAATACACGGAGGCTGTCAGTATTAAAAATTAATTAAAATTGTTCCTGTCTCATTTCCAATTCCTCCATCAATCATCTCAATCATCGTTTCCTAATTATATAAATTAGTTCAAATAATTAAAGCTTTAATTAGAGTTCACAGTAGCTCTGGCATATTTTCGTACACTTTATCAAGCAAAGAAACTAGACCTTGTAACAAATACCCGGGACATCGATCGTTAAAATACAATTTTGAAGGTACGTGCATTTATGATTTGTAGTATGATGTTATGCAGAATATGAGTACAGCGATCCTAATGCAGAACTAGTAAATATTTTCTAATGCATGATGAATTTCTTGTCCCGATAATCTAAATGGTAAATGAAATGATCTGACACATGATGTATTTAGTGTATGGATTTTTATTTTTGTAATTTTCCTACATAAATATAGAGTTGAATATCCGACTTCGAAGCATGATTAAATGGTTGTGCTCTCAATGACTTTTAGAGGATATGAAATGAACAGTTCAAAAACAGCCCAAACTATCTTGTTTATTGTTTTTTTATATTTAATAGGATTATATACAATAAAAGTAACAGCATATTATGCGCTGGTTTTTTGGAGAATATACGAATTGCCGATGAACTACTTGTTTGTATAATGGACAAAGATGTTTGATTTGATGTTTATTTATTCGTCGACCTGATTTGCAATGACGTGCATCAAATACATATTATAAATATAGTTCTTGTACATTTACAACAAATCGATTACTAGATGAAGATATTATGTAAGATGTAAGTAACAATATTTGAGTTACTACACATGGCTGCACTGCAATTTGCAACCAACCAAAACTCAAAGAAAGTAGCGATTTCTTATTGAAAGTCAGTCACAGAGAAAAAATATTTTCATAAGTATACAGTATGAAGCTGTCAGCTAAAATATGAAGATTGGACATAAGTACTAAGTCATACTACAATAGAATACACTCTCATTCATACTACTGTCAGAACATGCTTAGTGGGGCTGTGGGGCTATGTCCGAATAATCTTGTACAGGTAATTAACTTAGAGATTAAAGAGATTATTTTGAATCCAAATGTAAATATCATATTACAAAATCCTTTTATTGGCATACATGAGGGTACAGAACGGTGATAATTTTGAAGATTATATGACTCCAGAGCTAGAGTACGTATTGACTTTTATAAATCGAATTTGATCAGTGATACCCGTGGTTTTAATGACACTACTTTATATGTATTGATAAAATCAATCTCACTGACCGGATTAATAATTGATGCAATGATTATCCTAAACACACTCAAAAAAGTCATTACTTTTTGTGCATATGTAATGCGAATTAACAACTAAAACATTAAACCTGTTGCAATTTAATGATTTTGGACAAAATTGTTTGCGTGTTCAAAACACAATTACAAATTATAATTATCATAATCAAATTATACCCAACCATATTCACATTATGGCCAAAAATCGCGCATTCATACGTTGTCAACAAATCATAATAATGATATTCGAAATATTGCCGTCTAATCATACGATTAAGAGATATATTATGACTATAAAATAATTCAATCACGTAATTATCGTCATCATCATTCTTTTATTTTGACAGGCAAACATTCAACAAAGCTAAATGACATAGGTATTTTATACACACACGAAGCACATCATATAATACGGTAATAAGCTTAAATTGGCCAATTTGAGCTTAAAAGCAAAGTACCTAATCTGTTGGCAATGAAATAAAATTAGCACAAATATTGTTCACGTTGGTCTTGACACCTGGAGCATTTTATCGGTTTCAATCACGCTGCTCGCTCCCCACAAGATAAATCCATTCTTTCGCCTACTCTTCACAAATATACATTACTCAAATGACAAAGCACTGCACTTAATCTCGTTGCGAAAACAAAATCGTCGTAGTGCACATGATTAAATATTTCCGATCCGACACATGAAGAAAAAAAAAACTTTGTCATTGATTGTTTCCCTCAGTCGAATTCTCTGTGAGTCTTTTAAGCACTTTAAAATGAAATGTTGCTCAGGATTAGTTCAAAAATATTGAATTCAAATTATGATAGCGAGTGTGTAACAGTGAACGTGAATTTGACAATTTTATAATAGGAATTAATTAGTCGTTTGGTACAGCTCTCTATGATAAATTTATTAATCTATGAATTTGACAAGTTTGTGTTTTATGAGTTCCTTCAATTAACTCGGAATATAAACTTCACTAGACTAGAAGTCACTTACACAAAAATATTTTTTCTATCTAATTCCAACATTTTCGCACACAGTTATTTCGAAGCTGAGCTATGAAGCTGGATTTTCATGTCTCCGTTCAGAGGTAAGTAATTTTACATGTTTATTCAAACTCACAATCAGTCACACAATTACAACCGACTTCATTATTCATTACTTTTGCCAATAAAAGTGCTTGATGCTAACTCCCCGATTCCACATTCAACTTTGAATGAAGATAAAAGCCTTTATTTTTGTGAATGTAAAATCACAATTAAATGTTTCCATCATGTTAGCTGCCTTCATTCAATTAATTAGTGAATTTTACAGGAAACATTATTTTGCCATTTGATAAACATGTTTTCCTGGAAGTTTCATCGTTCCCTGAAAGTATTCAAAAAGATTGAATAATACCTCTAAGCTATAAAATTTATGTACATGTTTTAAAAGATTTCTTTGTCAAGATATTATTATGCCGAAAAATATCATGAATGATACAATACATGATACTTTTGTGCATGTACTGTGCTACGTATAATGTATCGTATGAATACGAATATACAATTACAAGTTTTCCGTAGAGAATTAGGGAATACCACATTCAATCAGTGCATCATTGTCATTGCCAGGTACATACCTATTGGAGCAACTCTATCTTTTATAATTTTGACAAAGGAATGCAAACATGTTATACTCACACCAATGAATTTTTCATAGTTAATTGCAAGCACTTTATTCAAGCTCGATTCTTTTGATACCCACTAGGCATACACAATAATAGTTCTGATGCTGAGTTAAGTCAATGTGTACACACTGTCTGAAAAGCTATGTTGATCACGAAGCGGAGTTGTTTTAGTTTACGTTGGGTGGGATGTCTTTGACTGACATGATCTACGGTACACAGAAAATGTTGGGAAAGTTTACCTGCAGAGATTATTTCTGTGACGAAGTGCCGATGAAGGTCGACCATGCCACCACCATCATGGTTTACCAACGTCATCCAGTCTAAAACTGGATCTTTTATGTGAATTGACTGGGCAAATGAATGATATTTACAAGAGCTGCAACATATTATACAGCTGCTGTGTGGTTTTCCGTGTTTCAAACCACCATCATAACTCACCTGAAACCCCTATTTTTTTTTTAAATACCACTTTTAGCGGACTTTTAGGTTTATGACTCGCCGGAATTTCCGCCACAATATATTGTAGCACTTTTTAAAGTCTTAAATGGTCTGGAAAATTTATTTGACTAGCACTAGACAACAAAGAGATGTTGAAAGAACCAAAAGGGTATTGCTGAAAGCCATAAATATTCCAGATCCAGAAAGTGCTTTACCCTAAACTTCCATCCTAAATTTTTTTGCATGCATGAAAGGGTTTCATCAATCTTAAACGAAGTGTAAATTCATACTAGGCTACATTTCAAGATATTGATGTCAGTATATCATTATCATAAGCATAAAAATGCATGTCAAACACTTTTAAAAAATTAACTACTCTATGCCTGAATGCTGCTTGTTTATTCGGTACTAAATAATTGATCGCTATAAAACGTAGCCAGTCTTCAAAAATGTCGAAGCTCATTTATGTATATACAATATTGGCAAATCTACTTATAAAGGCAAGCGAAGGGCTTCAAAATATTTTCAACCTTAATGAAAAACAAAATCATTTCGAAAATTTACATGAAATCTGCTTCAGACTTTTCATTTTCTACAATCGTTACACGTCCATAAAATTTTAGAAAACCTATTGGCCCCATCTCTAACTTGTGCTGTTGAGTACTTATATTTAGCATTCAATATCCGTAAATGGTATTTGAAAATTACAGCATTACTACACACAACTGGCACATTGATCTAATTCATCATCATCATTTTTAACACACTGGGGTATCTTTTAAGACCTTTACATATTTGACATGATAATGATAACATCATATCATCCTATTTTACGCTTTTGTTGTACTGTTATCTTATTGCATGCACAATTTACTGCTTTTGTTGTTGTTGTGAGGGTGCAATACGTTGATTTCCATTCGGTCTCTTATGCATATGACATGACATGATCCCAGTTTATGCGATGCCCATATGCTACTTATGCTTGTGATGATGTGCGTTGATCACGAGGAATTTACTTGAAAAACTGTCGCGTGCTATTATGCATGTAAAATAGTAATCATATTCCTTTCATTGTTAAAAACTCGGACAATATCCTTTTAAATGCACGATGCTTCGAACCATTTTACCGTTTGCACTGTGTCTAAGCATTGTACTTATTCATTCTGTATTAATTTACAGTGATTGCGATATTTAAATCACAGAAATCATTTACCTTGCACTATAACGCTTAACAGATAATTTTCCTGAAGTCATTGGCATTTATTTCACATTACCTTTGCACACACATACATACATATGTGAATGTGAAATGCTGAGTTGAGTTGAGAATCATGGAGGGTAAATAATAATACTATGATGCATACATGAGTACAGGTAAGTATAGCAATTACTTCCTTCCTTTGCAATCACCATTATTATTATTCATAAACAAAGACTTATTTCTGTAAATTGTAGTATAAAAATGACCACGCAGATTCATCTTATGTATTACAGGGGAATTTAAGCACAATGTAAACTATTATATATAATATTGCAGGAATGAAAAAATGCATCTCTCTGCGTTGTTTTGCTTTGGCATACCAACTTTGTCTTCGATGTTCTAACTCTGGGATAGTTAAAAGTATTTAGACATAGATTCAATGTATACATGAAAGTATGCATGTAAATATGTACAATACATGAGAAAATTATGACTAACTATGTACAATCACTGAATTACTATGTATGCATGACTGTGGCTTAGTTAAGTCACTCTTGAGCAAGATAAAGTCTCCATTTTAAAGCTCAAGTTTACTCCTTTCATCCATTCCATTCTCTTCATTGTTGTCATTTTCATATAACTAATTTAAGCAAACTAAAGTAGGTATTCAGTATTCAATGCAATTATGTTGAATGTGATGTGATTGTAACATTCAACATTTTGATGATTGTTGAATCTCTTTAGGCATACCCCGTGATTGTGATACATAAACACATTTAATACCGTCTTTATATATAATGTATGATAAGGTAGCACTGATGATACTGACGCTAGAAAATTTTTTATGTACTTCACTGACTAACTAGCTTATAGTAAGTTTCAAAAGCTACTTTTGTTATTATTTTAATATTGTGAAGGCACTCCACTATTCAGTGCTGAAGCATTAAATATTAGTAACATGAGTTGAAGTGAGTAACATTGAACCACAACAACAATGCGAAGGTATATCTATGTCTTCTCTTGTGCACGATCCTGTTGAACTCGCTTGAAGTAGAAATGATATTATAGTTATAGTACATATAACCACGACGAAGTGCTGACTTAGTATAGGTTCGCAGTATTCTAAATGACTATCAGTAACTTAATGCTACTACTGCAATAATGCAAATGACATTGCATTAAACAACAATACACTGACAAAACAGAGTAGGTTGGGTATATCAAGAATCAAGAGACAGCGACAAATAACGTCGCAAAGTGTATCAGGTGTCAGGTAACTTTATAGGAACGAAAATCAAATCATGACTATAAAGCAGAAGTGGACTGGATGTATTATGACTTTACAATAATGGAAAGGGTTTACTAGTTTACGTAGATAAAATATTATTGTAAAACATTGATACATGTGATATTCGTCTGTTTTCAGAGTTTCTTGCACTGACTTTTATTTGTCTGCAGCACAAGCAATCCAAACACAAACACAATGTACATACTATATCCATAGATCATTGTTGTTTCCTTCACATTCAGTTTTGCGTTTTTATTGCGTGGCTTTTTGAAATTGTATTGATATTGAATAATTTTTAATATACCTAGTGATATTACTGCTAATGGTAATGCAGTACAATTTAAAACGGCGGTGATTGTGATAATAATGATGGTGATCACAGCCAAAAGGAAAAAGTGATAGAGAGGGTGGCGGTGGTAGTAAAGTAGAAATGAGTAACTGACTGAGACCTTTTTTGTAGTATGTACTTTGAACTGAGTTTGTGCTTACATAGGCATGTCATGCAACATGAGGAAAGGGTTAAATGCAAAACAAGAAAAAAATTATGAGTACATACGATACGACTACTCACTCGCACTATTATACACACCATCATCATCACATCACACTGTGACCAAAACCAAAAGTAAAAATCTTGATGAATAGTGAACAGTGTGAACTGCGAACGTACAGGGCAAAGAGTGAAACAGAAGGCCTATTCCCTACATTATTCTTTATATAATCTCGTTTTTTCGCAAAGACAACAGCCAAGTGAAGTCTGTCTGACAAGTCAAGTCAACTGACTAGTACACATGTACAAATGCACTCTTTGCTTGGCTTTAACTTACACACATACACACCTCAGTACTACAGACTGCAGTCACCAGTCTTGATGAAGCACTCCAATGGAGAGCAACAAAAACTAAGGAGGAAATCCAATATATAAGTAGTAGTACACTGTAAAGACTGTTCTTGGTGGGGAAGAGAATGGTAAAGGTAAGATTCTCACTTACTAATGGTGTGAGTTAAATTACTCTATTTCCTTCCTGAAGTGAACTACTTTACTTTTGAAGAAAGAAAATAATTTTATGTGCACCATTCCGCTGCTGTATTTATGGCTGAAGACGAATAAGGTGTAGAGGAACTTTTGTTGAAAGTGGAAAAATTTCATGGACAAACAAAGAAAAGACAAAAGGTGATTGTCTGCTTTCAAAAGAAAGAGATTTTTTTTCGGATGGAAGGACGTTGAATACACATATTTGAGAACAAGTAAAAAATCTTATTACTTTTTTAAGTAGACAAAGAGACATTCAATTTCTAAGAAGAAAATGACATATGAACATATTAATAGTAGGAGAGCAGCAAGAAGCAACCTGTGTATTTAACGTCATAATAACTTGCAATTAGTTATTACACTTCACGATAATTAAGTACAAAATTCATATAATCTTAATTTCTGCTTACCTTGATTCTTCATTTCGTTATTTTATACTTATTACGCTATGCATCCCGCACAAAACAAGAAACAAAATGTCCCAAAATATTATGTTCTATTTTTCGTTCTTGTTCAGTGGCAATAAACCATCAGTTGCTTATGCTGTAGACTCGACTGTATTTTAGTTATATACTACCACAACACACATTTAAAAAATATTATGTGCAGTTTAATGTTCAGAAGTTTTCAAACGGTCACATAAAAAAATCTAGAACACTTGAAGATATACAGCTTCGTAAATTATAAGTTTATATTTGAAAGCGCTGTTGGTGCAAGTGGCTGTGTTCCACTTCTTTGTCTCTCTGTTATATCTCCTCCCATTCAGCAACAACAAGTCAACACAACGACACCAAGAGTATGTTACAAGTGATCACACAGTTATCAACAATATCAGAAGATTGCTCACGTATTTCCTTTGTAGGTACACCAGGAAAACTGGAATTGAAGTTGTCTACAAAACTAACGTCGCCGGCACACATAGCCCCAAAAATATCAAAGCACCCATCAAAATGGTTTTATGAAAATATGGTAATCAATTTGATGTACCGAGCAAAAAACCGTGTAAATGCCAATTACATACTTTTTTGGCAGTTGAAATTTAATGCACATAAAGTTAATTATATAGTATTTACGATTTGTTTACAATTATACCACCTTCGTTGTGCTACGTGTACTCGACTCCTTGTTCTGAAGATTTGTATTGAATTGGTTGCATAGAACAATAACTTTTTAAACTTATCTTACAAAACGTACTGAACACACCAATTTTAGTAGCTTATATAGTCTTTTTATTATTATCGTTCTTTAAACACCAAAGTTATGGGTAAGTAAGGGGGTAAGAAGCTTGCCCAGTAACAACACTTAACGAAGATGAAGAGAGGTGCATAATAACAGTGTCATCAATAACAACTCATGTGCGGCTCAACACTAGCAAAAAAGGCATTCTCTGCAATATTGACTTGTGCTTCGTAAATAACAAGAAGGAAAAAAAGTCGCTAATATTTTTGTGCTATTTATCATACCGGTTGCACATTAGCGATTCACACTAAAAAAAACTCCACTACACAGCAATATTACTGGGTACTACTACAAGTTATTATGACGTTAAATACACAGGTTGCTTCTTGCTGCTCTCCTACTATTAATATGTTCATATGTCAT
>Ga0115844_100426_pt1 | contig 11948 bp, 9 predicted proteins | sample InSIn1gowninarea_FD_83858 | JGI IMG/M metagenome (GOLD analysis project Ga0115844, IMG submission 83858) | reverse complement strand
TATTGGAGGAGAAACAATTATATGCAAAAACATCCAAATATATCTTTGGAGTACAAGAGGTGGAATATTTGGGTCATATTGTATCTCATGAAGGTGTTAAGGTAGACCCTAGCAAAATTAAAGCCATTAAGGAATGGAAAATCCTCATGTCCATAAAGCATCTACGAGGATTTCTCAGTTTGACATGGTATTATCGCAAGTTTGTTAAGAATTATGGGAGAACAGCGGCACCTCTAACAACATTACTGAAGAAAGATGCATTTTCTTGGACTCGAGAAGCAATGAAAGCCTTTGAACATCTTCAAGAGGCAATGTGCCAAGCACCGGTCTTAGCTACGCGAGACTTCACAAAAACCTTTATTGTGGAATGTGATGCCTCAGGAAATGGAATTGGTGCTATTTTAATGCAAGAAGAAAGACCCATTTCTTTCGAAAGTCATCCAATCAAAGGAAAATATTTACACAAAGCTATTTATGAGAAGGAAATGTTGGCAATACTACATGCACTTAAGAAATGATGACCTTACCTAATGGGAAGACACTTCAAGGTAAAAACAGACAATGATAGTCTTAAATACATTTTAGAACAAAGATTATCTTCAAAAGAGCAACAAAAATGGGTCACAAAGATGTTGGGTTATGACTTTGAAATCATCTACAAAAAAGGGAGGCAAAATGTTGTTGCACATGCACTCTCAAGAAAAGATGAAGATGTGGAAGCATTGCTTTGTGCCATTTCTATTATTCAATCAGATTAGATAAATGACGCAAGGGATGAGTGGGAGAATGACGAAGAAGTGTGGGCACTCATTCAAAAGTTGCAACAAGTTCCCAGTACATCTGATACATTTAGTTGGAAAAATGATTCGTTATGTTACAAAGATCGCTTATACCTATGTAAGAATTCCCAACTCAAATAAAAGATTCTTAGGTAATTGCACACATCTGCCTTAGGAGGGCATTCAATATTTTTAAAAACTTGCCACGGGGTTAAGAAGGAATTTGTTTGGGATGGCCTTGAATCTGATATTCAAAATTTTGTGGTGGAATGTTTGGTTTGCCAACAAAATAAAGTTGAGACAATTAAGATGCCATGTGTATTACAACCTTTATCCATTCCAAGTCAATGTTGGGAGGAGGTTTCAATGGATTTTATCATAGGTTTACCCATGTCCGGAGGAATGAGAATCCTCATGGTGGTAGTTGATAAACTTACCATATATGCACATTTTTGTGCATTATCTCATCCATTTAAAGCCAGTACAGTTGCTACTACGTTTACGAAAATAATTCAAAAGCTACATGGAAACCCAAAGATTATTGTAAGTGACAAAGATCCTATTTTCACTGGAAATTTTTGGATGGAATTATTTTCTTGTTTGGGTACTCAGTTAGCTCATAGCTCATCTTATCATCCTCAATCTGATGGGAAAACTGAAATAGTGAACAAATGTTTGGAAGGATATCTCTATTGCTTTGTATCTGATAGACAAACATAATGGGTCAAATGGTTGCCTCTCGCTGAATGGTGGTATAACAATTCTTTCCATACTACAACAAAAATGACCCCATTTATGGTGCTTTATGGATATCATCCATCGTCCATCACATAATATTTAAGAGAAAATTCTAAGGTTCAAGCAGTGGAAGATCACATCGAGCATCAACAAAAAGTTCTCCAACTCTTAAAGGATAACCTCACTTTGGCATGGAATAGAACGAAACAATAGGGAGATCAACATCACAGCGAAAGAAGTTTTGATGTAGGTGACTTGGTATTTCTACGACTATGACCATACAAACAAATGTCATTCAAGCAAGCTAAGAAGGATAATAAATGATCACCAAAGTATTATGGTATATACAAGGTGTTGTAAAAGATTGGTACTATGGAATATAAATTAGAACTTCCTGCATCATCCCGAGTGCACCCAGTTTTCCATGTTTCATGCTTAAAGAAGGTTATAGGTGACAAGCTCCCAGTTCAAACAATATTGCTAGAGCCTGACAAGGAAGGGAAAACCATATTGGAACCTGAAGCAGTCACAGAAACAAGAACTCGACAGTTGCAAAATTGATCAATTTAAGAATATCTCATCAAGTGGAAGAACTTACCCACTGAAGATTCTACATGGGAGGATGAGAATTTTATACAGAAGCATCTAGAGATACTTAAGCGTTGAGGACAACACTTTTTTTGAAGGAGAGGAGAATGTTAGGTCCCTATAATACTAGTGTGCTCCCTTATTATTATTGTCATTGCACCCCTTATTGTTATTGTTGTGCCCATGTTGTCCCCATATTGTTATTATTGTGCCCCATATAAGCCCACTATTGTTATTGTTGTGCCCTTACATTATTATTGTTATGTCGGCTCTAATTATATTGTGACCCCTTAGACACCTATATATAGAAAGGAGGTCTTGTCATTTGTATCATCTAGGAATTATTCATATGTGTAATGTAAAGGAGGTTTCCCCCTTGAAGAGGCTACATTTTAAGTCGTTGATCTATCTCTTTCTTCTATTTTGTGAGCTGGTTGCATAACATATTGGAATCATATTTAAGTTTCATCTTCTTTGGCCTCCAACCTATCATTATCAACACCCATGCCACTTTATTGACAAATTATGGGAAATGGAGGTCCTTTCTTGAGGTTACAAGGTGGAGCAGAGGACACTATAGAGTCCTATTATTTCTCATAACTACACTCTCAGCATGTTAGGAACTAGTCACAATGGTCTACACATGCCTAAGCTAGAGGGAGATGTTGGGCCATGGAATTGTTACCTTTTTGCATTCACTTTATTATTCCCTTTTCTCCCTCTTTGACCAACAAGACCACATTTTACCACTGTAAAAACAATTATTTATCTAAGTATGTCCTTTTATGAATGTCATCTTCTTAGTCTAATTATGCTTATAAATGTAATGACCCTCCTCCCACATCTACCCAAGTAACTGGCCAACGAGTGTAAACATGTGACGAGAAGTTACTATGATATGATTCGACTCCCTATGTGTCAGTTAAGGAAGTGGAATCGACGGAAACCCACAACACATACCTTCTATACCCACTACAGGACTCCTAGAAGCCTTCCCAATCATCCCCACGACTAGTCCCTAGGTCCCACTAAGTTTTAGACCATTAAACCCTTAGACGTTCCCTTGATATGGATAGGGGTGTGTCTAGGAGGCTCCAAACGCTCACACACCAAGGCATGCATGCGACTAGGGACTTTTCTCCTCAAACATGTGCCTGTGACTCTAGGATTTGTGCCACTTTTCAATCCCATAATCTAGGTCACGGCCGAGAAACCCCTGTAGATTTCAAAATCCATAATTTACATGAAAAAAGACCCAGAAATCAAAAACTAACTCCAAGACTAGGCCTGACGATCCCCAACCGGGACTGACATTTTGTCAAACACTTGGCACCAATGCAATCTATAGGAAATGAATACAAGACTGAGCATAAATGATTGCTAATTCATATGAGACTTGACAAGAAGGACCACCACCCTCTTCCCTTAACTATTTTGACATTAATTGGGTCTTGCATCCATTATCCTTTCAGTTACAAGTAAATACATGAAATAACCATGACTATAACCAGTCACATAACCATGCTTATAACCAACATTAAACCATGTAAACAACAATGAGTTAACAACTATTAAGGCCACATAATAACACATACAAAAGAAAGAGAAATTAGCTTTTATTAAACATAGGCAAGAGTCGACCAGGTTCAGGACTTCCATGTACCACCCGACCATAGACATGGTTGAACCAAATCTTTCTTTTAGCTAGTCACCCCTGTGCCATATTCCAAGCATGAATGTGAGATATCATGGATAAACCAATCCAAAAACAACCAATGGAATCTCGAGGATAAACTACCTCAACCGTCACCAAACCGTGATCTCACCAAAACCAACACCGAGATCACAAAACCAAACGGAGCTTGGGTTGCCTCTGGACTCTGTCACTATCCTTGAGGAATTTTCCATCTCCTTGTCTCTGAGGCTTTATCACAATCCACATTGGATCACTAGGTCCTAAACCGAGACACCACCCTCAGGCTTTACCATGTATCTCACCAAAACCAGTTAAGGGATTCCTAGGCCTTTGGGAATTTTCCCGATACCACCTCCGCCTTGAATTCCGAAACTATTCGACAATTCAAAAGCTCAAAACGGTGAAAACAATCCCATCACACCATGGCTATCTGGAAAAAGGCAAGGCAAGGTTGAAAATCACTGTCATAACTCGACAAAACCATGCCACTGACAACAAAAAAACCATATACTAACATGCAAAGCCATCCATGTCAAAACCACCTACGAAATCACACATGCAATATATTACCTGCAAGTATTCCTTCTGAAGTTGCTTGATCCTGCTGCTCCTCCTTACTTGATCTTTTATTTCCTTTCCTTTCCTTGTCTTTCCTTTGCTTGCTTTTCCCTTCCTTGCTCCAAAGCTAGAATGCTCCAAGAAAACTCTAAGTGTCCAAGAGTAAGAGAGAGAGAATAATGAGAGAGCTCCAAAACTGAATTGACCAAAAGCTATGAACTGATCCTCATAAGCCTTTTTATCAATGATGACTCTATTTCTTTATTTTCCATTATTTCCTTGAATTTCCTCCTCACATGTAGCCTGTGATCATTCACCTTCCTTTTCTCCTATTTTCCTTAATTTTCATAAATAAATGTGCCAAAATACCTTTTTCATTTTTAATGCCTTATCCATTGCCATTGCTAATTTCCCTTAGCCATAAACACATCGAGTGATGCCCACTGGGATATCTTTGCCCAACACTCAATGTGGAATAAGTTTCCCTTAACCGTGGTCTTATTTTGCCTTTATTAACTTTTATTACATGAACTTTTAACTAGGGGTTGTTACAATAATTTGGCATTGGAACTATTGTCTTAGGTGATTTTTATTATTAAAAATGATAATATGAGATGTTTCAGGTTTAGGTGGTCTCTTGAAGTTTTTATTACAGGATTACACTTTTGAGTTTCCTCTATTAATTTGGACAAAGGATCTGAGAAATGTTGCCAATACACGAAGAATTTGCCTTGTGTGTGTTGTGTTTTTCTCACATATACCAAATTTGGAGTGCATCAAGTCAAATTCAATTCAACTACTGGGAGATATCCATGGACCATACAAGTCATTTAGTTAAGATTTTCTATAAAGTTATTGTAATTAAAGGAAAGTTGTTACAACTTTACCCATATCATGGAAACTGTTGTATGGATTATCAAAATGTATTTTATTTTAAGATCACATGAGAATCAAAAGATTCTCATGATGATATTTTAGTTGTATTTGACAATTATAAAGAAGTGAGATTTTTGCCCGTGGGGGCAACGAAGGAACTCAGATAGATAGAATCGGAAGGAAGGGGAAAGCACCAAGATTTGTAATCTTAGTGTTTTATTAATGTAAATCTCAACCTTGTGGCATCATATCTTTCTCTAAGTGTTTTGTGTGATTTTTGGTGCACCAATCCCTACTAAGGAGGAAGGGCCCTCCTTCTTAGCAGGGATCACTGGCTAAATAGAATACAATAATTATTTGCATTAATTATCCTCACTTGTGTGATTACTGTTATTGTCAGTTTTATTTATTAGTCATTGATTGCAGAAGGTTTGGGAATGGGAAACGATTAAAGAGGTGGATGATTCTTATACCATCTTGGAAAACTTAGTTGGCAGTTATCAAAACCTTGAGGCTCTTACCGACAGTGGTTAATGATCGAAATTGGCTAAGGAAGCTCGAAGACATAGCAAATGATATCGTCCATTTTTATAGTACTATGCCCCTTGGCTCTACAAAGAAGTAAAGCTACATTCAACACTTATTCCATGGATGATAGATGGTCCATGGACAAAACATGATTGAAGAAGCTTAGGGAGACCCTACAAAAGCCACTCTCGCTAACAACACAGTTGCACCAAAGGGGACTATACAGGGGTTCAATTAATGTTTTCCCTTTCATTTGATTGTGTTTTAATGTTTTCTTTGTTGGAAGCTAGGTATAACTATTGAAATTTACTTGTAGGTAGAAGAAAAGGGACAATGATGTTGGGCTATGTGAAGGAATTAGGACTTCTCGCATAAGTTATAACCAGGGTTTCGACAAGACTAAAACCAGATCCACTCAAGCTCCTAAAATTTGTTAGCAATATCAATAAGACAACAATAGAGGATGGTTGAATGCAAGAAAGTTGTAGTAGCAGACAAATCACCATCGAACATAGCGAATGCATTGAAACCCTGTGCAGATTCTCATCATGACTACACCACAACATTAGGGTTTCCAGTGACCATCTCTCATTCTCCTCACCTTTTTTCTTCTATCGATGTGTAAATGTTTTCATAATGGTATCAGTAGTTGTGCTAAGATAAATTGAGCATGTTCTAGGCAGTAGGCATGAGAGAGTGGTGAGGCAGCGCAAGGGTCATGAGGGTAGGTCAAAGGTCACGGTAAGTGAACAGTCACCTCACTTCTATAAGTATACTTTCATGCCTCATTGTAGGGAGGACTTTTAGCACTTGATTTGGGGCTAGTATTAGATAGCTAATTTGTGCTTGAGAGTTAGAGACACTAAGCTCTTGGTAGCTAGTAGAGTGAGCTACAATGAGGCTAGGATTTTGGATTAGGTAATGGTATGACCAACCCATGTTCCATTGTTGGGCTTTGACAAATATCAAGATATGTACTTGAATTTCCAACAACATTAATGAGATGTTCTTTATGTTTGGCACTAATTCCCATGCTTACTCGTGATGGTTGTATTAGTTGTTTGATATTTTCATTGTATTCGTATATGCACTCTCATACACGCAATATGTTATGGACTAGTTTGTAATTGTTGCATGTATGTTTGGTTTCGAATTTGTGATTACTTATTCTATGCCACGTCAGTGATTTATTGTGAACTAATTTGCAATTAACCTCTGGTATGTTCTTGTTCATGTATGTCTGATTGGGTTTGGCTCATTGATCCTTCTCATGTCATACTTCTTCTTATTGTTGTTGTAACTTGCTTGTACCTCTTTCTTATTTTGTTAATCTTTGGTCGACTTTGTTTCATTGTTTGGGCATTTCATTCTTGTCCTCACTCTGACACCTTTTCATTTAACAACCAAGAACAAAATTCGGGCCCACATACCAGATGGGGCTCCTATCCCAAATGATGTGAGGTCTAATTGGGACCTCACACTGGGGAGACCCCCTAACTTTTGGCGGCATTTAGCACCGTCAAGATGATCATAATAAAAAAGAGTAACATCTATGTCTTCACTTCTTGAATTAAATTCTCCAAAAATAAATTGATGCACTCCTGCTCTTAAGAGTTATCGAGAATACCTTTTTTCCACTTCTTCTATCATTCCATTCATCAGCATTCTCTTGGAACTTTTTCACTGAGAAACTCTCAACTTGGGAACCTTGTTTGATGGCTTATGACATGGCAGAGTAGACCCCTATTTCCATGGCCAATGATGTCTTTGAATCAGAATTGAATGCACATTGAGAATGGACGTTGAGAATGAACGTTGAGCATGCATGTTGAGGATGGAAGTTGAGGGTGCAGGTTGAGGATGCACACTAAAGATGCATGTGGAGGATGCACACGAAGTATGCATGTGGAGGATGCATGCTAAGGATACACATGGAGGATGCATGCTAAGGATGCATGCGGGAGATGGAAGTTCATAATGCACGCCGACGATGCCAACAAACTAGGTTTTTAGACACTTATATGAATAATAAACTTTATAGTGTAAACTTTATATACAATAAAATTTATGTTTTAAACTTTCATATAATAAGCTTTATAATGAGCATTTAATCTATGAAGAGTGCACTTTTAACAATTTTTACTATGTGGGAAATTTGGTGCAAAATGCAAGACATAAACATACAAATGCATCCAGATATTGCATGATCATATTTGAAGGAATGATTTATTACACGTGTGCACAATTTGTAAGTCTCTCAGTCAAAATTCAGAACTAATGACTTAAGTTCTTCAAATTGTTTTGTCAAGAACAAAGTGCAAATATACGAAATTGGGCTTAGAAAATGCCCGCCAAAGACTGTACAAATGTCATTAATAGGAAATAATCTTTTGGGGCTTGAGACAGATGTATTTTTGACAAAAACCTCTTTCACATTCCTCAAATTTTATGTTGAATTCTTGCAATTGATTAGACAAAAAGATAATTTTTCAGTATTTAACCCAGTTTTACCCAGCTCGGAAAAATGGCCGCCATACCCTCATTCTTACTTCTTTTTGAGTGATTTCAATTGGAAATGGTGTTTTCTACTATTTTCCACCTCACTATACACCTTGTTTTTCAATTTGGGCTAAAAAGGTGCATGTTGAGCAAAAACACCTAAGGGTTGTCTTGTGTTCATGAGATGTCCCCTTAGTTTAATAAAAATGCAAGCCAACCCTTGCTATGAAATGATTATAGTAAATGGAATTGGTAATGGGATAGGTACACATATTGGGAATGGACATTTATCTTTTGAATTTTTATAACCTTCCTGCATCATGACATAGTGGATGTATGAAAAGTGCACTTTTAACAATTTTTACTATGATGGACATTTGTTGTAAAATGCAAGCTTCTGTCAAGAACATACTGCAAATGTACAAAACTTGGCTTAGAAAAATGTTTGTCGAAGGTTGTACATATGTCATTCATTGGAAATAATCCTATAGGGCTGAAGACAAATATATTTGTGACAAAAACATCTTTCACAATCCTTATATTTTGTGTTTGTTTCTTGCAATTAATTTGACAAAATGACATTTTTTTTTTCCAGTTTTTAACCTAGTTTTATCCATCTTAGAAAAATACCTGCCATACCATCATCATTCCTTATTTATGAGTGATTTCAGTTAGAAATGGTGTGTTCTATTATTTTCCACCTCACTATACACTTGAGTTTTCAATTTGGGCTAAAAAGGAGCCTGTTGAGCAAAAACACCTAAGGATTGTCATGTATTCATGAGATGTCCCCTTACTTCAATAAAAATGAAAGCCAACCCCTATTATGAAATGACTATAGTAAATGGATTTGGGAATGGAATAGGTACACACATTGGGAAAGAACATTCCTCTGTTGGATTTTTATAACGTTCCCTCATCTTCTCACAGCAGATGTATGAAAAGTGCACTTTTAACAATTCTTACTATGATGTACATTTGGTTTAAAATGTAAGCCATAAACATACAAATGTACGCAAAGATTGTTCAATCTTATTTGAATAAATGATTTATTTGCAGTTGTGCACAATTTTTAATTCTCTTGGTCAAAATTCAAAACTAGTGACTTAATTTCTTGAATTGTTATGTAGAGAACATAGTGCAAATGTACAAAATTGGGCTTATAAAAATGCACGCCAAAGACTGCACATATGTCATTGATTGGAATAAACACATGGGGCTGAAGACAGATGCATTTGTGGCAAAAATCTCTTTCACATTCCTCAAATTATGTGTCAATTACTTGCAATTTATTTGAACAAAAATGACAATTTCTCAGTTTTTAAACCAATTCTAAACAACTAAGAAAAATTCCCACCATACCCTCATTCTTCCTTCTTTATGAGTAATTCAAGTTGCAAATGGTGTATTTTTCTATTTTCCACCCCCACTACACACTTGGTTTGAATTAATGATTTAATTTCACTTTTCAACATTTAAACTTTGAGAAGGACATGTTACAAAACAAAAAGTGGTCCGACTTTGTTATTTGGATGGAGAACGAGGTATAAATAGTTGACTTTCAATAAGTAAATTGGTTATTGTTCTGTTTATATGTCAATGTGCATTTCTTGCAACATATAGTAAAGGCAACATACCATTGTTTTCCATATTTAGCCAATGAAAAATGGTGTACATTCTAATTGTAAAATTGATAGGAAGATGGTAGGATAAATGGCATCCTCTTAGGGTAAGCGGTGGAATGTTGCCCAACATATCGATGGAATAGTGAAAAATTAAAAAAATATTTAATTATATTAATGTTAGCTATGAGTAAAAAATACTTTGCAAAGTTGAATTATTCAATTTGGCCTTGAAATGAAGGTTGGGCATGCATTTCAGATAAACAGGCCAAAATTCCCTTGCTTCACTAAAATGCACGCCCCAACTTCATTTATTCACCAAGATGACTGATTCAAATTGTAGATTGTATATTTAATGATTTTACACATGTTTGCATTGTTATATCTTTTATTTTGAGCTTAAATATTTATACTTTCGGATTTCATACAACATTCTAACTTTTGCTTCGACTTGCCTCATGTGAAAGTTCTGTATAAGAGGGAAACATAGTTATGTAGGATATTTTTCAAACATGATGCAATGTTATATCGTAAGGTTAGGAATTATCCAATCATGTCCCATTTCAAATTTCAGTACCAAGAGTGTAATTGGTTGGGCATGGGAGTGCATATTTGTTCTGACTGTGATCATTGGCAGATATGATCAATTGTTATTCCGACAGACTTGGATTTCAATGTATAACATTTCCTTTATGAAAACAACTATGATATGTTGAATAAAAGGGTTTTATATTTAGGTTGGAATGATCATTATCGCACAACCAATCAAGTATAGGTCTCATTGTGCATTTATTTAAGGCGCACAAACCTTCACTTTAACCCATGAAATCGATCCATTATGGCATATTCTTACACACCATAAATTTCTTTGTGCAAAATTATTGTTAATTATGAGTAAAAAAATATGCCCCAATATTTATCATTCAATTTGGCCTTGTAATGAAGGTTAGGTGTGCATTTTTGTGAAGTAGCCCAAAATTGCTTGTCTTCACTAAAATGCAAGTCAAGGCTTCATTTATTGCCAAATATGATTGATTCAAATTGTAGATTGTTTATTTAACATTTTTACACACTTTCTAATTATTATATGTTTACTTTGACCCTTAAATATTTATGCTTCAAATTCCATACAACATTCTAAGATTTGTTTCAACTTGCATTATGTCAAAATTGTCTATAGGTTTTGCTTGAGCTTGTTGTTGGGTTAAAAAAATATCCTTTTAATTCATAGCGACAATTCCAACACTTCACATTAATTGTCAATTCAGGTAAGTTTTGTTATTGCAAGGCTATTACACAAAATATATGCAAGGGAAAATGATAACTAGTGCTAATGAATGTCAAACTCGATTGTTGTAATCACACTCTCAATAGCTCACAACTCTAGAAGTTACACTCCCAAACCTTGTTCACACTCTTAAGAAATAAACGTACAATGCAGAATAAAACCACGTTGTCACTCTTATTCATAAAAGAAGAGCACTCCTAGAAACCATTCTCTCAACAAATGTTGAAACACATATTCAAATGAAATGAACACACCATCAAATTGTAATAAGAATTAAATAACTTTCACACTAACTAGCGGCTAAAACAATTGTTCCTTTAAATTAGAGTAGCAAATCCACTCTCACATTAATTATCAATTCGATTAGGCTTAACTTCAAAGGCTATCACTCAAAGTCTATGCAAGGGAAATGATAACTAGAGTAATGAATACCAAACCAATATTATTGCAGAATTCACTCTGAACAAATATTTAAGTTGTTACACTCTTCAACATAATCATAAAAGAGTCACATAGTCACAGAATAAATCACTCTGTTACACAACCACTCTCATCCATAAACAACACTCCTGCAACCCTTAGACAACCACTCTCATCCATAAACAACACTCCTGCAACCCTTAGACAACCACTCTCATCCATAAACAACACTCCTGCAACCCTTAGACAACCACTCTCATCCATAAACAACACTCTTGCAACCCTTACAAAGCCACTCTCATCCATAATCATCGCTTCTGCAATCCTTGATCACTCAATCAAATGTTGAACACACA
>Ga0115844_100425_pt1 | contig 11950 bp, 16 predicted proteins | sample InSIn1gowninarea_FD_83858 | JGI IMG/M metagenome (GOLD analysis project Ga0115844, IMG submission 83858) | reverse complement strand
GGGGGGACCCAAGAAGGTATGGAAGTGACAGTGTTGGGGTTGTAATATGCCTGGGATGTCCCTTGCATCCCTTGCTGGTATGGTCTAGGTCCATGAGGCCTTTTTTGGTTTATGTAATAGAGTAGTCATTTCCTTGTTCTCAGTTCTACATTTCTTTTTCTTTCCTCTTCAATTCTGCAATTTCATTTTAGCAAGTTCATTTCAGTTAGTGCAAATTGTTTTGTTCAATCAATTTCAGTTTTGTAGGTACTATTAGTGTGGGGAAAAAGAAACAAAAACAAACCAAAAATATTTCTTTTCATGCCTCGTAGGAATATAGATAATTCCGGAAAAATTTTGCCCAACACCCGCACTGCTTCACACAACCAACCTTCTCTCTTCTTCGGTGGTTGCGACCAAGAAGAACCCTTAGGACAACATCCAAACATATTTGAAGAAACTATAGGGGAAGAAGAAGAAGAAGACATTCCTTTAGAGCCAATGGCTGAACACAAAAATGATAGGGGAAATGGAGAAAGAATCGATGGTACCTTTCCCATTTGGGAGACCAATGCGGACACCAAAATGAAGAATATAAGCCCTTATGCCCTACCTCATTTCCATGGTATGACTACAGAAGATCCTGACACCTTCTTGTTTGAGTTTGTTATTATCTGTTGAACCTATAACTATGCAAAAGATGAGCAAAAGTTGAAACTGTTCCCTTCTACTCTCAAGGATGCAACATTGCGCTGGTTCATGGGATTACCTAGCAATAGTATCACAACTTGGGCTCAGATGCAACAAGCCTTTAACAACAAGTATCGAGACTATTTTAGGTCAAAAGATACTAAAGAGGAAATTTTCCGAATGATTATAGGAAGTGATGAGTCCCTGGAAGACTATGAGGAAAGGTTCCAGCCCAGTTACAAAAGGGCCGGGTGTATACTTGACCCTGAGTCTCTGAAGATGGTCCTGCTCAAGGGAATTCAGGAAGATCTTTTAGACACCCTCCATCTACTGGCCGAGGGAGACATTTACGAACTCTCCTATGAAGACATAAAGATTGTTTCTAGAAACCATTCTAGAGCAACCAGAAAGAAAGGTAGGGGGAGTCAACCCATAGCCAATACCTCTTCCTCTGACTCATCCATTAAGGGGGAAATTGGAACCATGCTGGAAGACTTTAAAAGTGAGATGCTGTAGACTCTTTCCATGCAAAAGGATACCTTGCATATCAAAAGGAAAAAAGAGGAAGAAGAGAGGGCTTTGGCCATATTTTTACCTATATGCACTAGGAGGCATCCTAGGAATGAATGCCCATTGAAATTTATAGAGGTTTGTTCAGTTTGTGAGGAGAATCATTCTATAGATAATTGCCCTTCCTTGCCTGGACTTAAAGCTGTATATCAAGGGGTCGAGGGAGTCACTGAACAACTCTATTACATAAACCAAAAAAGGCCTCATGGACCTAGACCATACCAGCAAGGGATGCAAGGGACATCCCAGGCATATTACAACCCCAACACTGTCACTTCCATACCTTCTTGGGTCCCCCTGCTTATCCTTCCTGGTCCACACCTCCTCCTTGGTCCTTCACATCTCAATATCATGCCCAACCAGCCAACCATTCATTTCAATCCTATGCTCAGCCACTACCTCAGTGGAATGCACCTCATCAGGGGTGGAGGCCCCAATACAACTCTCTTCCCACTATTTTGCCTCCGCCATCTGCCCAACCACAACCATTACCTCCTGCGCGTCCAAAGCAACCCCAAATGCCTACCCAGCCGAACCAAAACCCGAACAATAGACAGGCTCAGCAAGTTTATAGTGGGGAACCATCATGCCCAACTTATGCTGTCGAGATCCAGGAAATTAACTTATGATCTAGGAAAGTTCTCCCAGATAGTCAGCCTCCACCTTGGGAGGTTGAGGAAGATAAAGAGGAAAGTGAACCTAAAGAAATTCCACCCTTTCCTGAAAGACTATCCGTGACAGTTCAGCCTACCCCAGAATAAACCGAGCTTCTGAGGGAATTGAAACATCTATGTGAAGATACCACTTCTCCAAGCCATAAACGATGTGCCTATATACAATAGGTTGATTAAAAAGAAGTGCTTTAGGCATCCAAGAAGGTGCAAGAGTGATGCCCCAACCATCAATGTCATAGGGAAACTGTCTGACCTGATGTTGGGGCAGGTAATCTGTCCAAAATATCTAGACCCTGGAATCCCAGTAGTTGATGTCCACATCAATGGCACCATGATCCCACACACTTTGATTAATCTGGGAGATGCCATTAATGTGCTGACAAAGGACACAATGCTCAAACTCAACCTTCAAGGTTCGTTGAGGAAGACTAGAACCATGCTACAACTAGCAGACCAAACCACCATGACCCCTGAGGGGATTGGAAAAGATGTGATGGTATCCATTGATTCTTGGGAGTACCCTGCTGATTTCTTAGTTCTCTAGCCCAAGACAAAGCTCACTAGGTATCCTCTCATTCTAGGAAGACCCTGGTTGGCTACCACCGATGCATGCATCAGCTATCGAGCTAGGAACATGACCATAAAGAATGGCATATGTCCAAGCAGTTAATCCTATATCCTCCTGCCCAACCCTTGTTAGAACATGATCTACCACTCTGGTTGGAGGAGGAAGATGAGGATGAAGTTTATTCTACACCACTTTGTACATTAGGAATCACCATGGGGGGAAAACAACAAGATGAGGATGATATGATTGAAAATCTGATTCAGAATCCACCTCCTAGTGTATCGCCCTTAGAGGAAATAGTAAGAGAAACCCAAAACAACCCCCCAACTGATCTCTGTGTGGCCGAATCCACTTCTCTCCATGTTAAGAATATAGAGTTCGGTCTAGAAAGAACCTTGAAAATCAATCCATCCCTATCCACTTCCCAAGAGAAGGAACTGTGTAGCTTGCTGAGAAAGCACCTAGATGCCTTCCCCTGGAGTTATAAGGAGATGAAGGGAGTGCACCCTTCAGTTTTTACTCATCATATATACATCAAGGACGGTTGCAAGCCAGTTAGGTAGCCTCAAAGGAGGATGAACCCAACACTTAAAGATATTTTTAAGGAAGAACTGCAGAAATTTCTTGATGCAGGGTTCATCTATCCCATCTCTGACAGTGAATGGGTCTCTCCTTTGGTGCTAGTGCCAAAGAAAAATGGTAAGTGGAGAATCTGTGTTGACTATCGAGAATTGAAAAAAGCCACTAAAAATGACCATTTCCCTTTACCTTTCATAGATCAAGTGTTATACGGTCTGGCAGGGAAAAAGTTTTTCTCTTTCCTAGATGGGTTTAGCAGGTAAAATCAGATTCAAATCAACCCAGCAGACCAAGATAATACCACTTTCACTTGTCCTTGCGGTACCTTTGCATAACAGGTCCTTCCTTTTGGTTTGTATAATGCTCCAGCCACTTTCCAAAGAGCGGTACTGAGTATATTCTCCAAATTAGTTCATGATGTAGTAGAGATATACATGGATGAATTTACTCCTTATGGCTGTGACTTTCAGGAAGCTTTATCTAACCTAGGAAAAGTTATAGACAAGTGTATTGAGATGAACCTATCCCTCAGTCCGGAAAAATGTGAATTTTTGATGACTGAAGGGACCATGCTAGGTCATTTAATATTTCAACAAGGATTGTAGGTGGACCCTAACAAAATTGCCATCATCCAAAGGGTCCCACATCCATTAAAGGTGAGAGATGTCAGAAGTTTCCTAGGCTTAGATGGCTATTACCGGAGATTCATTAAAGATTTCAGCAAGCTAGCCTCTCTGTTGTTTGGTCTTTTAGGAAAAGATGTTGAATTTATATGGTCAAAAAAGTGTCAAGAAGACCTAGATACCTTGAAAAGAAAACTCGTGACTGCCCCAATCTTGAGAGGCCCAAATGGGCCCTACCTTTCCACATTCACACCGCTGCCTCAGACAAAGCAATAGGAGGAGCCTTGGGACAAATTGATGAAAAGTTACCTTATGCCATATACTTTATAAGCAAAAAACTTGTTAACGGCAGAGCTAAAATATATAGTCACCGAAAAGGAGCTCCTAACTATCGTGCATTCCTTGAACAAATTCAGACATTATATCACAGGCTATCAAACCTTTGTGCACACTGATCATGCTGCAATTAGATATTTAATGAACAAACCAGATGTAAATGCTCGCATTATTAGATGGTTGCTTTTATTGTAGCAGTTTGATTTGACCATTGTTGATAAGCCTTGTAAACAAAATGTTGTTGCCGACTTTTTGTCTAGAGTAAATTTGCCTGCAGGTGAAGAAGGAATGGTGGATGATCAAATGGCAGATGAACACCTATTTTCTATCTTAGTACTCTCTCCATGGTTTGTTGATATAGCAAACTACTTGGTTTCAACACAGTTCCCTCCACACTTATCCCCAAAAGAGAAGATAAAGATAGTAAGGAAAAGTGTCCCTTTCACTTGGATTGGGGGCAATCATTTCAAACTTGGCCTAGATCATATCTTGAGAAGATGTGTCAGGGAGGAGGAAGTTTTTGACATCCTCCTGACCTGTCATGATGGGCCTTGTGGAGTTCATTTTGCAGCAAAAAGAACTACCTTTAAGATACTGCAAGCAGGCTACTATTGGCCCACTTTTCATCAGGATGTGAGGAGATATGTCAGCCAGTGTGATCGGTGTCAAAGGATGGGGAAACCCACTCCAAAGAATGAAATGCCCATGCAGCCTCAAGTGACATTTGAGCCATTTGAGAAGTGTGGCATGGACTTTGCGGGGCCTATCAGCCCTCCTTCAAAATAGAAGCAATACATCATTGTGTGCACCGACTACCTGACAAAGTGGGCAGAGACAAAAGCAATCAAAGTGGTGACAAAGGAAAAAGTAGCTGAATTTTTGAGAGAGAACATATTCTACAAGTTCGGGTATCCAAGAGAGTTGGTCACAGATCAAGGCAGCCAGTTCACTTCCAATTTGATTGAAGACCTGCTCACACATCATAGAATCAAGCACAATACTTCCACCCCTTACCATCCACAAGCCAATGGGCAGGTGGAGGTCACTAACAGAGCATTGGAAGGATCCTGACAAAGGTAGTGAGCAGCAGCAGAAAAGACTGGGCAGACAAATTAGTTGATGCCACTTGGGCCTACAACACAACATGGAAGACCAGTACAAGGTTCACACCCTATGAGCCGGTCTATGGGAAGAAGGCTTTGCTGTCAATAGAATTTGAATTCAATACCTTGAGAATGGTAGCTCAGCTGGACCTAGACCTCAGCCATGCACAGAAAGAAAGATTACTCCAGCTCAATGGATTGGATGAACACCGAATGTAGGCCCTTCTCCATACAGAGGTATTTCAGCCTCTGAGAAGGATATGGCATGACAAAAACATCAAGGAGAAGCAATTTCGAGAGGGAGATTGGGTAGTACTCTATGATTCAAGATACAAAGATTTCAAGGGCAAGCTAAGGACAAGATGGCTAGGACCCTACACTGTGGAAAAATGCAATGACAATGGTTCAGTTTTGATCAAAACCATTGATGATGAAGCCATCCCCATGCTTGTCAATAGACACTGTTGAAAGTCTACAAGAAACTCCTCTCTAAGTTAGAGTTCATTGAAGGATTGGATAAAAAAATGATGGTAGTGGAGCATGTCTTAGCCTCCACTTCACCCACTCACCAAAGAAAAAAAACAAAAAAAAATAAAATAAGAACTCAAGTGAAAACCTCCACGAGGTGCTTGAGTCCCATCACTGGGTTGAAAACCTCTCCTGAGGTGGCCCAATGTTGTCAAAAAAAAGAGAAGAAAGGAAATAAGATCCCTAGGTGAAAACCTCCCTTAGAGGTGCCCAGGGCAAGCACCTAGGCTGAAAACTTCCCTGAGGTGCCCTGATTGTTTTTCAAAAAAAAAAAAAGAGAAAAAAGAAAAAGAAAGATGAATTCCCAGTTGCATTGCAGGTTTGCAGGAGGACTACAAGAAGCAGCAGAAGGTGCCAAGGGAGCTCTGAAACAAATATCAACACCTATCCTACATTCCCACACCTTTCTCCATCATTTTTGGCATTCTTTTCACCTCTCTGTGCTTCTTTTCCAAAAACTATGTTTTCTACAGGAGGCTCCTGTAGGAATTACAGAGAGCCAGAAATGGATTTAAAAGGCAGTTTGAGGAATAGGGAAGCTTCATAAGGGATCTATAAATACTCCTGCAGTCTTCAAACCTCCTTGCCATCATTTCTAGACCCGCATCATATCCCAAGCACTATTCTTCTTCCCGCCCAAGAAAAAAACACAGAAAAAAACAGATTTTAGAAAAAAGAAAAAAGAAAAATAAGAAAGGGAACAACACCATCGACCTCACCTGAAGCCTACCTATTACCTCTACATCTCTATCTGCATCTTTGGCATCATCCTCACAGCTCCAAGCATAGAAAAGCTAAAGTTTCAAAGGGAGAAGCAGCTACAGGAGCTCCTGTAGGAATTCCTGTAGTAGCTGATCCCATTAAAATCTAGCATCAGCAGCATGAGGGTGCAAATTTGAAGGTTGAAGAAGATACCTGAAGATCAGATCTAGCCAGAGAGGAACTTGCACAAAGCACAGCCACACATCAACAAGCAGACAAGCATGCATCAAAGGAAATAAAGGCATGCAGCAAAAGGAAAAATCCATAGCACCTCACAGCAAAACGCATTTGGATCTCAGGTAAGTAACTAACCTGCTCCTCTGTTTGCATTCGTATAATTTGAAGGCATGCAACGACAACGAGATGGTTGAGGTTGGTTGAGGTTGAGGTGGCCAGTTAACTTGTCCACCTTCATCTAGTTGACTTCACTCATCCGAAGATGTCACCCACATGTGTGCTTAGTCAAACTCAAGAGAGATGTTAAGGACAGGTAGTGGAGGTGGTGTGAACTCCGATGCAATCATGAGGGATGATTACAAGGAAAGGGCCATGATGACAAGGCAGGTGAGGAACAACGGTTCGAATGGGGCTACTGTACACTTGGCCAACTCACCCTCCATCACTGAAAAAATCCATAACAAGCAATAAGTACTCCCCGAAGCATACTTAACATATTTTTCCTTCATTCTGTCCTCGAAACTCCACTCCTGCTACCTTCTCTTACCCCCACAGCCTCATAACCATTGTTCTCCATTGATCTCTCCCATATCCTTGCTCTCAGCATTTTCTACAATAGCACTTACAGGTTCTACAGGAGAACCTACAGGAATCCTACAGGATGGCTAGCAGTCTTCTACAGGAGGGCCAGTAAGATGTTTTGGAGAGGGAAAACACTAGTTTTAGCACAATTCTCAGGCTGAAGAGGTAGGTTCTTGGCATACCTCCATTGGATATTGAAATATGCAAGCAGTGGTTTAATTTTGAGGAGGAAATAAAACTTTTGGGTGGATGAAATTCATAAAAGAATTGCTTCTTATTTCTTAAAAAAAACACAGTCTCTTTGTCTCTCTGTTTTTCTTCAGAAAAATTGTTCTCTCCATTTCTATATTTGGTTTTCCAAGGAAACATAAACAAAATGATGGGAGATTTTATGAGGAAGGAGCCCACCAACTCCTCTAGGCTCCATGCACATCCCCAAGTAGTGGACATATTCACAAGAGCCAATTGGATGAAATTTTTTGAGAAGTTTCGAGGGTTTGATGAGGAAATTGCTCAAGAATTTTCCCACTCTTTAGTCCCTCACTCTAGAACACATGCTACTGTCACCTTTAGAGGCCTTTCCATGGAGATAACCCCCGAGTTTATCAGTAGGGTCACTACCCTTCCTCTTAGGTTGCCTTGGAGTAAGGATGAAAAACCAATTGGCCAGGCTGCCAAGAAAAACTTCTTCCAAAACAATGAAACCCTTGTAGAAGATAAGAATGGCATAAGAAGGGCTAGCATACCATATCCTTGGGATGAGGTTAGCTACCAAATAATCAAGTATATTTCCTGTGAGGGGAGGTACAACATTGTCTATGGCTACCACTTTAGAATCATGCGTGAATTAAGGTATGGCATGGACACTCCAGCCCCTCAGAAGCTCAACATTCCCTACTTCCTCCTGCAGTCCCTCATTGACTCCAGTACTAAAGTAAAAGCAGGAAATCCAGAGCAGCTAGCTCACCATGGGTTAATAAAAATTTTAGTGGAAGAAGTCCTCCATACATTTATAATCCCTATAGCATGGGAAATTTTCCGAAACATGACTGCTGAGGATGACATAAATGCCTTGACCTATGATATTAGCCCTACTGGTAGTGAGGAGGAAGAGTAGCAAGGGGGAGAAGGTGAAGCAGCTGGGAAGTTAGAAGAACAAGAAGGGAAGAAGGAATAAACCAAGATAGAGGAGGAGAAAGATGAAAAATAGAGCAGGGAGAAACAGAGACATAGAAAGAGAAAGGAGGAGGAGAAAAAGGGGCAGAAAAGACAGAAGTGTCTCTTAAGACCCTAGAAAGAGAGGCAACAGCTACTCTCATTGTCCTCAGTACACCAATTAAACCAAAACAAAAGAGGAAGAGGCAGACTTCAATGTATTTCAGGGCCAGGAAGAGTACAAGGATCAAAACAGGGAAACCCCAACCTTATTCTAAAGTGCCAATCATTATTGAAGATTCACCCTCTATCCAAGGAAAATAATCCCCTTCCAAGGCACCTATCACTTATGAAAGGGGGACTCCTAGATAACCCACATGGAAAGAAAAAGTAGAACTACAAGACTCAAAAATAGTTCTATAGGAGGCACAAACTGTCCTACAGGAGACCCTGTCAAAACTACAGGAGACTCAAAAACTTGAAAAAAGGGTAGAAGGACATCCACAGGGAAAGGAGGAAGCAAGAGAGGCACAAGAACCTAATCCCCAGCCTAGTCTTGGCTCTTACTACAATCTTCTTGAGGGGGGAAGAGTCATTCCATAAAAATTTTCAATTCCACTATTCTTTGAATTGGAGAAAGAAAGAATAAGGACCCATAGGTGGATGCAAATAGCCAAATCCAAAGGAGTTGAGGATATTGGCCATATGGATAACAAACTTAGAGAAATGGGCAGAGAGTTAAGTGCTGTCAGACACAGGGAAGCAATCACAAGAAATTACCTTGAAACTGAAAATGAATTGCTAAGAAGACAGTTGCAAGAGAAAGAGACCCAACTGGCATGCGTGGCCAACTGGTTCATGAAGGCATTGCAATATAGGACACTAGCAAATCTTATGGTCTGTATCTCAAGGACCAATGGTTGCAATTTTAGATAAAGACATTGGCACAAAGAGGCATAATTCCTTTCCAAGATTACATGCAATTTATGGACCCGTGTGACCATGGCACATTAAAATATAAGGCAAAGATGGCAGAATTCTATCTGCATAACATGGCCCTCACAGGCATGAATGTGTGGTACCCCAATGCTAGGCTAGGGGACCTGCAACTAATGGCCATGGCCTCACGGATGAACCATGAAGAGTTAAGGGCAACAAAAATAAGAAGGTTGATGATAAAGGAATAGAATGAGCCCTTAATGATCAGCACTGAGCCATCAGAACCCATGGCACTCATCAACACACATAACTTGCTTGCACATAATCCTCAGATTTCCCCTAGATATATCAGTGATCAGGCTCAAGCCATTGCACATTTTGAGGATATGGAAAGGTTACTTGGGGATGACTATGTGCATGCATGTATGAGGAGATGGAACACCTTACCACACAGTCTGCAGATTAGGGAATATCATTTCCCAATGAGGATGAAAGAGGCATTAAGGAGAGTTCTAATGTACAAGTGCTCCATGCAGAGGTTGAAGGTCAATTGGATTGGCCTCAAATTGAGTCCCCGCTACTGCTAAGCATGCTAGAAGGTAGAAAACAAGAAGAAGAGCAACAACAGTGGGAAGAGGTAGACAGGTAGGCAAGATTCTATGACAAAGAAGAAAAAACCACATCAGAAGCATGGGATGCTAGGGAGGCCACCAGGGCCATAAAAGATGAGGAGATGGACTAAGTTGCTCAGACGATGAGCAACACTTTAAATAGGGGGTGATGATGAGCCTCATAAATGGGTAATTATATGGGCTCATTTTTACCTCCTAACCTAGTCAAATCAACCATTCTCTTAGCTTATTGTATGATTTTCTAAATATATTTATGCTTATAGAGTGACTTGAATTAGTTATGATGCCATGTGGTCTAATATGTGTTTAATGCAGATTATTGATGATTTTTGTGGTCAAAGTCAAGGATCCAGTCGAAAAATGACAACAATAACTCGAAGTGGACAAAGGAGAGGACTTATAGGAGGGAATCCCTCTCATTTATTACTCCTCACTTCGAATTCCCCTTCATTCAACTCGGAGTACAAGCAGCCAAGTCATGCATTAGTAGGCAGCTGAGCAAGTGGAGGATAACTGATGTTTATCTTGAGTTTTGGGAGCTAAGCCTCCCTGATTTTGAGGAAGTTGTTGGTAGCTTCATTTGTATGAGTAGAGAGGCCTAGGGCCTCACTAGGGTTAGATTTTTGTTGGATTTTTTCTTTAGTTTTGCTTATGTAAACTCTGCTAAACTTCGAGCTTATTATCTTGATAGTTCATGTAATCTTGTTATTGCTTTAAGAATAAAGATGAAATCCTTTTTGAGTTAGCACTGAGTTACCTTAGAGGGATGAAGCTCTTAGGTTAGGGCCCAATCCAAGCAACTAAGCTCCTCTTTACTTGGATTTGTATATTTCATTTCAGTTTGTAGATTAGGTTGTTGTTAGATGCATTTCTGTTATGGTTAAGAATAGTTTGCTTTTGATGATTCAGTAGGTTGCTTCCACTTGTGCTTTCTATAGCAGGTTAAGCAGTGATAAATAAAATATCCAGAAGGCTAGCAATAGTGCCTTGGCCTCTCTTCCTCCCTTTGGGACAATGATTTGAGGAAAAGACCCTCTTTTTGCCCCAAAAACACAGATTTTCCTCCTTCATAGGACTTCCAGTGTTTGCATCTTTCTAGTTGGTTCATAGTCTAGTTTGCTTTGCTTCAAAACTTCTTCATCATGCTCATTTCCTTATTTGCAACAGTCTTCTTTCATGCAATGATTATCAACATTTCCTTTCATAGATTATCATTTACTTTGATGCAAAAACTTTGTTTTCTGGATGCACTTCTTTCATTGCTTGCTTAATCTCATTGGTTGACTGTTAGTTGTTTATGCAGTAGATATCTTCTAGCAGTAGGCTAGCCTATAATCCATTGCATCCTCCATATGATTCATTCCCTACAGGTCGCCCAAGTCTCCCCTCAATTTTGCCTTAGTTTCCTGCATTTTTCATAGAATTTCTTCCTCTATCCTTGAGCAAATCCAATCATCTTTCTCTCTCCTAATGATTCTTGGTAGACCCTAGGTGCCCTAACACTTCATTCAAACTTTCATCTACCTTCTCCACCCACTCTCACACCTTCAAAATAGTGAAAACTACTCTCGGCCTCCTCCTGTAGGCCTCCTGTAGAACGTTGTTTTTCCTCCTGTAGATTTCTTGTGTCCTCCTGTAGATTTTCCTGTAGGCTTTCTTTTGAAAGCTGATTTTGGGAAAAGCCTCCAGAAAGCCACCTGAGACCTCATAGGACCCATCCACACCATCCTACATCCTCTCCAGTCCCAAAACCGCCCTCCATGGCCACCTATTCGCTGCCACATTCACAAACAAATAAATTACATGCATGACAAATTTACATAAAAATACATAAAAATACATAAAAATCCAAAAAGATGATTTTTGCTCATTTACTTTCAGAAATATCTTAGGTAGATGTTATTTAATTGAGTAGATAATGACACCCTTTTCATGGTTTTCATAATGCTTTCTGCAAAAGTAGGATTAGTGGTTAACTAGGATTTCCTTGGTTTGCTTTACATTTCAATCTTCCTTTCTGCAAGTAGAATAGCATCAGTAGAGTAATCTCTTT
>Ga0115844_100424_pt1 | contig 11953 bp, 4 predicted proteins | sample InSIn1gowninarea_FD_83858 | JGI IMG/M metagenome (GOLD analysis project Ga0115844, IMG submission 83858) | reverse complement strand
TTAGGTTCCGAAGAGGTAGGTGCACCTTTCCCATAAAGTTAGTTCAAATTAGAGCAACAACTTCTAGCCTATAGAAACAAGCCATGGAGTGAAGCTATAATGTATAGCTTTAGCCTTAGTCAGTTCCATGGAATAAGGCCTTATTAGATACTGCGCCTGAAACCGAGTTCCATAGAGTTCAAGCCCCGTAAACAACTAGGCTAGCCTTTCCAGTATCCCATTCTTTGAAAAAGACACTAGTTCCCTTCCTTTCCCTTACGGTCAAGCGGCCTTACGGCACCTTAGTTCCCCGGCCTCCTCAAGACAGGACACTAGTTAGTCTTGCCCTTCTTGCCTTAGTTCCCAGTCCGTAAGTGAAATCTCTCTAGTTCTGATTCGATCTCTAAAACTTCTCCTATTGCCAGACTAGCTCTGTGCATCCAGTAGTTAGTAGTAAGTGACAATCAATCTCTAACAACTATGTTCTCTCTTTGTTGAGTCCAGTTAAACTAGCTTGTTTTCAACAAGAACCAGAGAACTCTATTTATATATGAGCTCGCATGGAGAAGTTGAACTTGTCTCCTGGGACGACTAAAGAGGAGAGGAAAGACCCTTCCTTAACAGTCCAGTTCCATAGGGCCCACTCTGAAGGCTATAGCCCAGTTCATAGTTCTAGCCTCTTCTATAGACAAGCCTTAGCTTTAGCCCTATCTCTGTAGTTCCTCTTAGCCTTAGTCCAAGCAGTAAGTTGCCTATTGGACACTGGACTAGCCCTTCCCTGGAGGGAGACACAACTTACCTTGACTAGTCTCGTTATTGCCATGGAACAAAGTGTTCCAGGCCTATATTAAGGAACATTCTGGCAAAAGAGTACTGAAAGTTTTCTATGCAAATAGCGAGCTCCCGCTAGATGATGATACTAGCCATCCCAACACAGTCACTGCCTGCCCGCCTAGAGTTAATCAGCCCCTACTGTTCAGTTTCCCTGTACGTTTTCACATATGATATAGCGCATATAGACGTCCTTGCCATTTGAATCAGAGCAGCCTCCAGGTTTTTTGCTGTTCCAGGTATATGTCCAGACCTAAAGTTGCAGACTTCCAGTGTCCAGACCTCCTCATCAGGTTCCAGACCTCCATGTCCAGGCCTATATCGCGTAGTCGAGACCTCTATTGGATTGTCCAGGTATATGAAACTTGTCCATTCATTGTAAGTAACAGGATATAATACCGGTATAGGTCATACAAATATGATAAATGTAGATTCTTCTTTCTGAACATTGCCATTTCATGAACCTTAGGAGCCATGTTGTCGATTGAGAGGCTCGACCAAACTCGCATATATACGTTGTTGAACTTTTCCCATTTGTTTTTGATTCCTGAATCATTCCCCATGTCAGGAAGGTTATTAAGGATGCTGTCATTATTAAGACATTGTAGTATGTTGGGCAGTATGATGACTTTCCCTCTTCATCAGCAAGTGGATACCGTTATAGACCCGGGAGCATGGAACCTACAGCTAAGATGGCAAGCAAAAGGTAGGTCATAGCCTGTTGTCGCCATACTTCCAATTGCCAGTTCATATCTGGGCTGCTGGAATAAGGGGCTGGAAACAGATCAATTTCCGATAGAAAATCAATCATAGACAGGCAGAGCCAGAAAGTCATTGCTCAACTAAGTAGAGTGAAATCAATCTCTTGCCGTTCTAGTAGTTCTAGCCAGTTAACCCTATAGGGCAGTCCATGCAGCAGCTTCATGCTTGTTGGTTGGACGTGGACTTAATACATAAGGTACTGGCATATAGTAGTGAAAATGTGCCATTTGAATTAGAACCCATTCTCTAAATACACAACTTGAATGGATTGATTGGGTGGGCTTGGATACTACTCTCCTTGGCCACTATACTTGGCTACTCCACTTGGTTACTCAGATGGGATACTCGGGCCGGGCTAGTACCAGGTTCGGCCCAGGCACCATAGGTTTGTTAGTCTTCCAATCTCACTATGGACTCCTTCCGGGGTAGGTCTTAGCAATAAGTACTAGGCAATCAGTACTAGCTCTAAAGGCTGTAGTTTCCATCTATAAAAACTTCCGGTTGGTCCCCGACACTTGCCTTTCTACTTGCTTTACTACTTGCCTTTTTCAGTTCCATGAATTAAGAAGGAAAGGAAGGGGGACTAGCTTCTTATCTTTCACTCTATGGCCGGAGACCTTATGGGGCAGTTGGGCTACCAGGATGGGCTTGATACTCATTGCCTAGAAGCTCCGGTCGATGCATGAATAAACTACTCTGGTCGGTGCCAAGTAGTCAGTGCTGCTATAAGGTCCAGTGCTATACAACCCCTATACTCAGTTAGTTGTTAGGATAGCTTTGCCCTGTTCTGGAATGAATTCCGTTCCGTCAGGCTTCCGTCTTTCTCTGAGTTACGAGACGACGAGGAATAAGATGGAAGATTACAAGAGAAGGGCTCTGGAGGGAGAGAAATTCACTCTTACAGTGAAGCCCCCTAGCAACAATGAGTGTGGTGCTTGGGTTGCCTCTTGGAATGGGTGACCAGCAAAGAGGGATGTTATCCAATCCTCCTACCGAACCACCCCAGTTACACCGAGCAGTCTGCAACAGAGACTCAGAAGACTCATGGCAAAGTAGGAAGCCTAGATGCTATCATAGATGCTCTTAGGGAACCTTAAGGCATAATAAGGGACTCCAATAGCAAGCATTGGCTCATCCAGCTACCAAGAGCTGCTAAGGACGCTTACTAAGACATTCTGGGTGCACAAGCATAGGAGTAGGAACTCGTAGCTCAGAGAAATAGAAAGTCACTAGCATTGCTAACAAGGCTTCGGCGAACAAGCGGTAGGGAAACTTATAGAAAGGGAGACTGCTCAATGAGAACAAAGAAGTAAGAGCATTGGCTCAGAGAGCTCATAGCTCAAGCAAGGGAAGAGTAGGATATCTTAGTTAGGTTGCTCATCGGGGACTGAACTGGAATATCATCCTCGTGCTCGACATCATCCCTCGCTCTGGCCTTCCCAGCTGGCAAGGGAACAAGAGAGAGGAACTCATAGCTCACACCTCAGAGAGCTCACACCTCTTAGGTGCTTTGGCTTAGCGAGGAAAGAGTGAGGTACTTCGCTTGGGTTCGCTTAGCTCGCAAAATCACATGCAAAGATAGGAGAATCACCAGTCTTATTGGCGAATTCCCAGTCTTTAGCTCCTTTCTCTCGATGTGATTCTTTTGTTCTAGTTGCTCCTCTCTTCTTTCGAGGAAAGTGGGAAACTCAACTCATGAAGCCAGGAGTGGGATCAAGATCGGGAGAAGCCCTTCCTCGAGTTGCGGGTGAATGGGATTAGCCAAGGAAGGAAGAGGGATCCTAGGCAAGAGAAGGAAGGAATACCCTCCGAACAGGAAGAAGCTAGGCAATTGGTGAGGTAGGTTACAGGTAGGGCTCCGAAGGTAGGCAAAGAGTGTATCTAGTTCCTGGTGGTAGGATGGAAGACAGGCTAGGTGATTGGTGAGATAGGTTATTGGGGGAAGGTAAGATGGGCAGTCATGGGCGAGTCAGTCCGAAAAGCGAACCACTCCAATTTGCATTCCTTTTAAGAAAATACCTCACTCGGGCAATCATAGGGCTAAGCCGAAGTAAGCTTGAGAAGGTAGCTATGCTTTGTGAGCCATTTTCCCTCTTTCCCTTCCGCCATCTTCCCTTCGTTGGAATGGGTTAAGTACTCTTCCTTTACGAGGTGAGAGCTAATAGCTTCTAGTTGGAGTACCGCCCTAAGGTTTCTCTTAAGGGGATCTGTAACACCGCTTGGTGACTCTAGCTTGTTAGTTTCTCGTGGAATACGTTGTTTTGATGCAGCGAATCAGTAGTCTTGGTAGATTTTCTTTCTAAAGGCACCTCAATCCGCATCTGATTCATCAGTTGTTTATGGTGAATCTTTAGTATTTCTTTCCTGATGCATCATCTTCAGCGAATGAGCACTTTTGTGCAGCAAATCGGTAATCTTCCCTTCGTACTTCGTAATTAGTTGATTCTTTTCATATCATAGAGCATGCTCTTCTCCGACCAGTCTCGCTTAAAGGTGTGAGCCAACCTCTTTCACACAATCAGCAATACTAGCACCTAGAGCTCGTACTCTTTTTGTTGCTTCTTTCTTCGTCGAATCTACACTTTCCATCGTCGAATGAGTAGTCTCTCGGTAAATAGTTTGTTGTTGTTGCTGATCGAGAATGTTCGAATCGCCAGTATTGGTCATCGAATGACCTGTATCTCTTTCTTGGTGGAAGGTAGGCGCACCTCAGGGAAGGTCGGATCAAGAAGCTAGTCCCATTCCCAATCGATGGAGAGGCATAATAGCCATCCCTCCTTTCCAAGAGAACGAATCCCGATCTTTCAATAGAACCTATCTCTCTTCTTCCTTTGCTAGGAGCTCTTCCCCGTTCGGAGAGGCAAGAAAGGTAGGAATACCCTCAAAACAGGGAGCTAGGTCACAGAAAAAGTCAACCCAATCTCTTCTCCGAGGTAAGCGAACCTAAGGGAAAGGAGCTAAGCCCAAGAGAGGGATGAGTTCCTACTTTCTGATATGTATACTAGTATCTCGATGTCGTGTTTTTGAAATCTCTTCTTACTGGCGCAGTTGCCGGTTCTAGTTCCTATCGTAGAAAGCTTTGTTCCCTTGTATGCTGTTAAGCCGGAGTTAGGCTTTATGAGCCAATGTAGGTCTGTTCAAGGTCTGTGTAGAGGCTGGAAGCCATCCAAGTATGTAAGTCTTGTTGTAGGTTCGTTATTTAGGTAAAACGAGCCCATCTCTTTCCAATCGCTTTCATGTGATTATACGAACAGTTTCCTCCTTAAGCGCAAAGAGTTCTATCTAGGAAGCATCTACTTCTCTCCTTCTGTAGTCAGGATGCCCTTCCGCTTCGATCCCTTGATGCACCTGTTTCCATCGGCTAATGCCCAGTCTCTCCTTTTGTTGCGCACCTTCTTCTGAATAGATAGGATTTATACTCTACCCTTAGGATTAGATTCTCTTTGCGATCCTCATCTTTTGTTTCTTAACAGACAAATACCCTGAAAAAGTGCCACATGGTTTCATAAAGTAAGACCCCTTATCCTTGAAGGAAGGGCTTCTTGGATGGGCACTTTGAAACATTGCTAGCGCGCCTTGCTTACTTGCATTACTTAAGTACGATCACCCAACCAACCCACCCACCTTCTTTTTACCAACACACTCTATTCCATTAGTTAGCGAACGTTATAGTAAAGCAGAGTTAGCGTGCCAGGTAACTAGGTGGGAGGGTCCTTCGCTCAATCAATTCATTCCTTGATCCCTGGTGCGAAACCTTTCAAGAAGGTATAACCTTCTCGTTACGGGAAAAGGAGAACCCTTCGCTATGCTCGCTCAAGCCTACACAAATTATGACCGGTGTTATGTAGAATTGTACGAACAACACTAAATACTGCTTGGAACGGGAAGCGGAGGGCGCGCAGTGGAAATGGAGTGGAATCGTAGGCTCGACGAACGAAATAGTAGATTAGGATCGATCATGCCCGCCCGAGAGGAGGTGACCTACTAGCTCGCGGTGCATAAGTAACTATTGAATGCGAAACCGCTTTGTGACGTTAGTGATATATTCCGACAGGGCTGAAAAAAAGTATTAGCCCGGTCTCTAAAGATGAAGAGAAAGGCCCGACCAGCCGCTTCTTCCAACCAATATGTATTTGTTCTGCAACCTTAGCCAGCCAATCTGATTTTCATTGTACCCATCTTTCCTTTATCTCTCGACTACCTATCCATAACCGCATTCGTTTGTTGATGACCTTATCCCGAACCCTTCTCGATTGAAGGAGCATCACTCACCCTACCTACCTATTCGTTCATCTGGGTGTGGGCCAAAGGGCTAGATTCGGGGTGGAGGGCTTATTACTTGAATCGCTGAAATGGCCTAAATAATGCGTTTGATCGCCACGAAAACCCAAGTAAGCTGTGTACCTCACCTCTGCCACTTGGTCACCTGTGCCTGCCTCCATCTTTGCTCTTAGCAGTTCATCGACTGATTCAACTGTACATACGAGACTAAACAATATGAAACCTGATGGCCTGGGGTGCTCTTTTGGGGTAGGGGCCCGCCCAAGATAGTGAGGTGGCCTCGCTAGGATTTATTACGTGGTCTGGCTTGTTGGTCGAGCTTGCTGGGTGGGGAGCTTGCTGGGGAGCTTGTTAGCTGGGGCCGAAGCTGGTGGGATAGATGGATCGGATGGATTGGATGGATCGGATGTGTGGGGGAGGTGGTCCACCGGACGAGAGAGATTATGTTACACCCATTTTCCCAGCAATGAATGAATGCACTGTTCACCAATAGCCCCATGTGACCTTTAAGTTAGTGTTCTTCGTGCCCAGTTATACGTGCCCCATAAGCCCAATAGGCCATTTTTGACAATCAGTACGTGCCCAGGAAGAAGTGCCTTAAGAGCAGTGCCGAGAGCCGAGACACCATCAGTCACAGTTTGACATTCCCCCCAGTTGGTTGACACAGGGAAGTGTCAATGCCGGTAGGAAATCCCAGGAGTGCCGATCAGTGCCGATAGACAATAGTCGATACAGGTTGTTGATGCACTTGATGCTTAGAGCTTTCTTTATACTTCAAGTTCTATCACGTCCCAATACGTGGGCTAATATAGCGCCCCAATGCAAGGTATAATCTAAACCCCCCATGTTGGTATCTACCCTCGACCCTACCTCCTCACTTACCGGTACGGATCACAAGGTTACTACATCAACTTGGATTGAAGGGATGATTCGACAATGCTTACTTACAAGGCACCTGTCGAGGAGGATCATGCGCCAGACACACACAGCAGAGTGCTAGTCTCCGGTAGTGCCCGCAAGGAAGGAACATAGCTGATGCCAGATAGTGATTGATTGATCGATACTTAATGTCTTCTGAGTTGGCTGGCCGTTCAACTTCTCGATCTGCTACACATGCTTCACGCTGGCGGCTGGCTCATCATTCCTTATATATGTCATATTACACATATATAAAACGAATCCCCCTCTATCTATTCGTCGGATGCTTCATTCATCCATTTTGGTAAAAGAATGAAAAGAGTTTCCCTCCCATAAAGAGAGGAAAGATAATGAAACCGGCCGGACATAGAGGGACGAAAGAGAATCTAAGGTTTGGGTTTCACCTGTCTCGGGATCTTTTGCTGGATATTGATATGCTTTTTGTTTCTGAAACGGGCTATGGCCCTAGAGATGGAACTGGATATGCACCTGTAATAGATGCTGCCATCTTTGCTTCTCCTACAGAAGAAGAAAGAATAAGATGGAGGGCACACGAATGACTATCTACCGCTTAGTGGGGTGTCCCAGGTTCCTGCGCGTACAAGATTTCCTAGCTCCGCAAGAGAAAGTCTAAAGAGTCTATGAGGCGAAGTGGCATGACTACAGTGGAACTTCTAACGCGCGGCGTGCCTGTTCTTTATAGACTCTATTTTCTACGCTATGCTCGATATGCTATATGGCGATATATGGCTATGTATAGCTATGGGCTGTATGGCTTATGGTGTTTATGTGAGGCTGCTAGTATGGCTATGTATTACGTATGATCCTCCAATGGTGAATCGTATATAATGAGCTGTTTGAAATCGCTCTTGGTGTGATGGTATCGCTAGCTGTGATTCACTAACAGTGTCGCTCATAGTGCCGTACTGTACCGTACCATGCCGGGGTTGACATAGTCGCTGTTCACTGCATGCACATAGTAAAACACTGCACATAGTCGTTCACTGCACATAGTTGATTCGCCTGGATAGTGGCCTTCCTGGGTTTTCCCCAGGTCAAGGGGGTAAGGGTCCCCCGTTCTAGTGCTGGGGTTGGATTCCCTAGGGTGTGTAATGCCGATTGAACTGTTGCCCCTCCCCTTCCTGAAAGGCACTACCTGACCAGCGTGAATGGCTCAACCTAGCCCCTCTCTCTCTGAATGTCTCATCTATCTGGCCTCTGCTCTCCCTGAGGTGTATTTCTAGGCTTTTGTTGAAAGATTTGTGTAGCAGCCACTGTCTGTTGCATATGTTCCTCAAATAGTGAATCTCGACGTATGTAAGCTTTGTCATTGCATCCGGTTGAGGTAGGAAAATAGCATGGTTCCATAGCGTAAAGCTTAGTTAAGCCAGCGGAGTCCCATTGTCCCGTTCAGTCAGTCCGTGGGCGCTATCGGTTCACACCCCTAGGTTTTCTTGTTAGCGTAAGTAAGCAAGATCTATTTCAAAAGCAGCAAGCAACTCCACTAATGGGCTTTCATTTCACTTGTGTTCTTTCGGTTCGCTGTGCGCTGTAGGTGGCCCTATCTGTGTATGCGCTTCTTCCTTCAGTTGACCGACCTCCTTCCGTCCGTTGGAGAACCTCCCCCAACCAAACATATAGCAAGCAAGCTCAAGAAGCCCGTCCGCAATAATCAATCTAGCAAGCGGCGAGGGTCCTGCTCAACCTCAAAGCAATTGTTGCCGTCCTGCCTGTCATAGTGCAACGTGGTGAAATGCCAATCTTCAGTTCAGTCATGAAAAAATCACTTTCTGTGCCCGAATGAGCGAGCAATGATGATTCCTCCGACCCCATAAAAAAGAGGTTTAGCTCAATAAAAACAGCGAACTATTTACCCACCCACCCCAATCCCCGAACGTAGTCGCTTGTCCGCATCGGACAAGGTGCGAAGCCGCTTGCTCGACCAAAGCCCCGTAAGGAATCGATAAGTACTTCGGCAAGGAAATAAGGAAGGTCCGGAGGGTCTTGCGCTTCCGAGTGCAAGGACCGCTACGAGTTGATATTGTCTGCTAAACCGTAATGACATATATAATGAATGAATGCATAATGACATATGCCCATAGCAACATCTGCTATCCACACGTGCCATTTAGGTCACGTAACTAGAGAGATTTCAAGGTCCGGAGGGTCTTGCGCTTCCTAGTGCAAGGAACGTAGTGCTTGCTTGACGTTAGGAAAGCAAGGACCCGACAGGGGGCTCGACTGATAAGGAGAGGAAAAGCGTAATGACGGCAGAAATGCATAATGACATATGCCCATAGCAGCATTTTCTGCTAAAGCGTAATGACATATGCCCATAGCAGCATTGCTATCCACACATTTAGGAATAGCCAAAAGCGAACGCCGGCACGAAGATCTGAGATGTCTTCCCGGGCGGGCATCATTGTCAGACGGGAAACACACCCGATCCCATACCGACCTCGATATGTGAAATCGTCTTACGCCATATGTACTGATCTTTCTCGGGAGACATGGTCAAAGCCCGCTCTGAGATCTGAAACTCAAAGGATGCGTAAGCAGGCTCGACTGATAAGGAGAGGTCCGGCAGCTAGTTACTTATTTGAGAGCCCAATAAGTCAAATGAAAGCGAACTCTCGACTAAAAGGCCGCCATCGCTCGACTGGCCGCCATCGCTCTCAATATAAGGAGAGCCCCCCCACCCAATAAGTAAATTGAAACTTGAGTTGCTCGACCATAAGGTGCCGTCAGGCCGCTCGACCACCGCCTTTTAGTTACTTATTTGAGAGGGGCACCCAATAAGTAAAATGAAACTGAAATAGGTGAAAGTTCAACTTCAAATCATTGGTGTAGGTTATATCGATATAGCCCCCTTAGGAATTCCTTTCATAGGATAGTGGGCCTCCAAACGACCAATCAAAAACTATCTCGGCGGAGGGGTAATAGTATAACTTATGAAGGGAAAGACTAAGTAAGAGCATCTATTGGAGACATAGTAACACATGTTGTTGAACCTCCGTTGATCGTGTACGAACAGGATACGGGTCCAAAGGTAGGGTCAGATAGGATGTAGCTGATGGAAAGATCAACACATATATGAAGGGAACCAATGACGCGTAAATACCCCATGTCGAACTAGGACCAATCAATATCTGAACGGAACGAATTCTAGCTTCTCCCTCCATCGTTCCCTCTCAATTTGTATGATATGGATGAAAAATGACTATGATATTGATCTCGTCGCTCGCCCAGCGGTAAAGCAAACTCTGGAACTTGGTAGCCATTGTATATGCTTCACCAAGACATTATCAACTGCATCAAGCACTTGGCCCGCCTACTCAATGACTCCATTCAATAGGCACCGACCCTCCAGAGTGACTCCATAACTGCCTCAACCCAATAGCAAGAATTCAGGATCTACGTCTATGCATGAGGTCCCCACTTGCCTATGAAAAAGACAGAGACATTTTCTGCATTTCCTGAGATTGAAAGCATATCTCCTTAATAGCCCTCTCCCTCTCCGGTCGAGTGACGGATACAATTCTCTCTCCCCAAGCCAAGCAAGCAAGGCGTACGGAAAAGCTGGAGATCGCCCCCATTGAAGTCAGCTACACTCACTCCCTAGTAGCCGGTTGTACCTATGCAACTCGGTGAAAGCACTCTCACTAACCTACTGAGCAATCTTCCTCCATCTCCTAAACCATCGCCTATACCGGCAGGCGGGGATTGGGTTCGCCTAGCTACGAAGGGAAACATTACCAGCAACTGGAGAACAAACAGAGAGAACAAGAGCAGATGGGCATATTCTTAAGGTTGGTGGGATCAGTCAGTACCGTAGGGAGCTTGGGAACATTATGTCCTTATCGCTAGCGGCATCCGTCTCATTATCTCGGTCAAACTACTATATTCCTCCTATTGCCGAGGTAGGACTCCTCTAACCCTTAGAGAATCTATGTTTCTAAACCATTCCAAGCATATCTCATCTCTCCCATCAATCGTACTTGGTCAATGGCAATAGTACTTTGAAACAGCAGGGGCTTCTTCCTTCCTATCGGTCGGAACGGAGAACCCAACAACTATCGGATCAGGTGCACCAACGGGGACTATTTATCCATCGTATCCATTTCCATCTCCCTCGAATCCAGTCAAACTACTATCGCACCCAAGCTTTCTCAATCGTCACACCTATATCTTTCTCGTATCTTTCTCATGGTCGGTAGGTAGAGCTTATTCGGTAGGCTTAGTGGGCGGTATCATAGTAATCATTTACTAGTGCAGCAGGGGATAAGTCCTTCTCTGAATCGTTACTTGCCAATCATTTATTTGAATCCTTACTGAGAGCATAGGGGTATGGGTAGTACGGAGTGTAAATAGAATATCTCATTATCGGAGCAGCTATCTCTAGTACGGGTTGGGAGAAAGATCTTCACTATCGAATGCATGGGAGGAATCGGCTTATTCTCCTAATGCGGTTGGTTCCATCATCCCGTCACCCGCACAGCGGATACGGGCAATAAAGACAATCTAATAAGGGTTGGTCCAGTGATATATTCAGAGGTTCCTAGGGAATACGATGGGAGGGATGGCATACGGTCTGAGGAGGATCGGCATAACGAAATGACTCGAATGACCGTACCAACGACTGAGCTTGAAGAACCAAGATCCCTAAGCTCCGAAGCCTCTATCAATTGCTATCCTTTTTCTGTCTCACCTCGCTCATAAGAGGTAGTCCACCCAGCTACGATTGATAGTTATAATGCCACTAATGAATGAATGAAACCGGCCGAATGAAGATAGGACGAAACCGCTTGACTAGATGAGACACTAATCTTTCGCTTCCGCTCGACCCCGTTTAGATTACAGCTACAACAGAGATAGGACGTGTGTTTGAAGGTGCGAAGCCGCTTGTCCCTCCGGGGGCAAGGACCCGACAGGGGGGCTCGACTGATAAGGACCTTTAGGTGCTCGACCATAAGGATGCGAAAGCAGGCTCGACTGTTAAGGAGAGGACCTTTAGGTGCTCGACCATAAGGGAGAGGATGCGTAAGCAGGCTCGACTGTTAAGGATGCGGAAGCAGGCTCGACCATAAGGTCCGGAGGCGCTCTTTGGTTACTTATTTGAGAGGGGATAAGTAAATTGAACCTTTAGGTGCTCGACTGATAAGGCCGCCATCGAGAGGATGCG